>Ga0209578_10001282_pt1 | contig 24018 bp, 16 predicted proteins | sample tdAd472_FD_187127 | JGI IMG/M metagenome (GOLD analysis project Ga0209578, IMG submission 187127) | Marine sediment microbial communities from the Atlantic coast under amendment with organic carbon and nitrate - tdAd47.2 (SPAdes)... | ecosystem: Environmental > Aquatic > Marine > Coastal >...
TTAATCGTAATGGCAAACTGCTGCGGCCCAAACGCCTGCCAAGTAATCTATTCCAGTTCCGCAAAGGCACAGGTGAAGATCGCTGCGTACTGGACTGCATCACATCATTACAAAACGGTGCAGATCTACTCTGGATCGAAACCGAAAAGCCACATATCGGCCAAATTGCCGGCATGGTAAACCGCATCCGCGAAGTAATTCCGAATGCCAAGCTGGTTTACAACAACAGCCCATCCTTTAACTGGACCCTGAACTTCCGTCAGCAGGTATTCGACGCTTGGAGTGAAGCCGGTAAAGACGTGTCAGCCTATAACCGTGCTGACCTGATGAACGTCGAATACGACGAAACAGAATTAGCAACCGTTGCTGACGATAAGATTCGCTCATTCCAGGCCGATTCTGCTCGTGAAGCGGGTATCTTCCATCACCTAATCACGTTGCCAACTTACCACACGGCTGCTTTATCCACTGACAACCTAGCCAAAGAATATTTTGGTGAACAAGGTATGTTAGGTTATGTGGAAGGTGTACAGCGTAAGGAAATCCGTCAAGGAATTGCCTGCGTCAAGCATCAGAATATGGCGGGCTCTGATATTGGTGACGACCATAAAGGTTACTTTGCAGGTGAAGCTGCATTGAAAGCGGGTGGTAAAGACAACACCATGAATCAGTTCTAACCTAGTGGCACTATTGTAGCTAGTATACTATTGAAAACAGCCTCACCAAATTTGCCGTAATGCTGTTCATTTAAGCATTACCGCTTGGGCTAGACCTTAAAAAAATCCGGTACTCATGAACGAATATCGGATTTTTTTGTACTTCAAAAAACACCGTTAGGCCTCAAAGGTTTCCATTCTTTTTTAGATTTAAGCATCTTTATCCAGCACCCTGTGGCATAATTCGAGCCTGCGATTGACAAAAGACAAAGCCTGCCAGGCAAGATATAGATAGCCTTGATGTTCTGCTTAAACCTAACGACTTAAACGTTTTGTATCTCCAATTTTTTGTGCGAATTGGTTCCTTGTGATGACATAATGCCTGACCGCCTCCGCATCTTGCGAGGATAACTCAGCAGCAAAACTTACCATGCCTCGTTCGCTAAGAATGCCATCCATAACCACCTGCTGCCAAAGCTGCGGTGCCGATAGCATACCCGAATAACGCAGATCCGGGATAACACCACCACCCACGGCACCAGCACCATGACAATTGACGCAATAACGGTCATAAACAGCAACACCCTTCTCAACCATGCTGGCATCCACTTTAACTTTTGATAGATCAGGCATATCTTGCATTTTTTCCAAGGCTACGGGTAATTCCGCAGCCCCCCCTAACTTAAAGGTTAAAATTCTACTTCGATTGATGGGGTCACCCGCGACAGCATCTGCCACCAAGGGACCAGTCATTAAGGGGAATATCCCGCCCCATCCAGCGCTCACACTAATGTATTGTTCGCCATCGACCTCAAAGCTTATGGGCGGCGCGACAACGCCTGTTTGCGCGGGAAACTCCCAAAGTTTTTGCCCGTCTTTAGCGGCATAAGCATTCAAAAAACCCGTTGCGCTGCCTTGAAAAACGAGTTCACCTGCGGTTGCCAGCACCCCGCCATTCCAGGCACCGGGATACTCCACGCGCCAAACTTCTTTCTGCGTAACCGGATCCCAAGCCACCAATCGACCTGATGTCGATTTTTTGATTGCAGCAATCACTGCCGGATCATCTGGAAAGCTGGCTACTTTGGTATCAACACCTAGATTGACGGCCAGTTTGGACGGCGTTTGTTGATCCTCAGCCAAATAAGGGAAAGCCGTTTCTTGTGCGGGAAAATAGACTAACCCCGTATCGCTGCTATAGGACATGGGGTGCCAGTTATGCCCGCCCATCCAGGAGGGAGAAACCAGTGCTGGCTTACCAGTCTTCCAGTACTCCGCTTCCGGGTTTACTACCGGGCGTCCGCTCGCCTTATCGATATGGCTCGCCCAGGTGACCTTGACAAAGGACTCCGCAGATATGAGTTCACCGCTGATCCGGTCGAGCACATAAAAGAACCCGTTTTTGGGTGCTTGCATCAGCACTTTGCGTGGCTTTCCGGCTATGTCCATATCTGCCAAAATCATATGCTGAGTTGCGGTAAAGTCCCAAGCTTCGCTAGGTGTTGTTTGGTAATGCCAACGATAAGCACCGGTATCAGCATCAACCGCAACGATGGATGATAGAAACAGATTGTCGCCTGCGCCAGCGGTGCGAATATTGGGGTTCCAGGGGCTACCATTTCCTACCCCGAAATAAAGCAGGTTGGTCTCAGCATCATAGGCCATCGAATCCCAAACCGTACCGCCACCACCTAACTTCCACCAATTTCCATGCCAGGTAACCGTCTGGGCTTTAACCGGTTCGGTACCCACCAGCTCACCCGGGGCACCGGGCACGGTATAAAACCGCCACACCAACGCCCCTGTCAGTGCATCGTAAGCAGAGATATAACCGCGTACGCCATATTCTGCGCCGCCATTACCAATAAAAACTTTGCCATTTGCCACTCTGGGCGCGCCGGTGATAGTGTAATTTTTCGCCGGATCTACGGTCATGGTAGACCAGAGTTGATCACCAGTTTTAGCATCCAAGGCAATCAAACGACCATCAAGCGTTCCGACAAATAGACGGCCATCCATAAAGGCAACACCACGATTCACCGCATCACAACAACCTTTCACGCCGGTAGCCTTAGGCACCTTGGGATCGAAATGCCAAAGTTGCTTGCCGGTCGCTGCGTCCAGTGCTAACACGTGACTCCAGGCCGAAGTAGTGAACATCACACCATCAATAACGAGAGGTGTGGCTTCTTGTCCGCGTTTTCCCGGCAAGTCAACGTACCAAGCCAGCTTTAGTTCACCGATAGTCTCTTGGTTTATTTGATGCAGAGGGCTATACCGTTGCTCCGTGTAGGTACGCCCATGACTCAGCCAATTACCTGTTTCATGCTCCGCATTGACCAGTCTCGATTGAGAGCTGAGACTAATGGCTTCCTTTTGCTGAATGGAACCCGTCTTATTTTCTAACGGCAAACACCCTACCATCACCGACGTAATAGCCAATACCAAGAGAACCCATAGTGACTGTTTGCTGTTCGGGTTGGTCATAGAATTAAACCCTTTGCGTTTATTTGACGGTCGCTCAAAGAATCACTGATTCTCCGGAAACTACCGCATAGTTTTAAGCCATAAAAAAGGCTGCCAATCGCTTGGCAGCCAACAAGGGGCATCGCAATTATTAAAAGCGATACTCAGTGGTCAGATAATACTCTCTGCCGCGACTATAACTACCCTCAACAAAGCCAACACCTGGCTGGCTAAATCCTGAATAAAGATAGATTTCATCCGTGGCGTTTTTTACGCCAGCGACAATCTTCCAGTGCTCCGGTGATGTATAGTAGGCCGAAATACCCAGCAGACCGAAAGAATCTTGAGCAAGCAGCCGTGTATTCTCAGCATCATTAAAATGATCGTCTTTCCAGTTATAATCGGCACGTAATAACAGCTCAGCGCCCGAGTTCAGATCGATGATGTAATCCACTGAAAAATTAAAAGAATTTTCAGGCGTATTCGCAAACTCAAAGTCTTCCGTAATGGTCGCATTGGGGTCAGAGATTTCTGTGTAGTCGGCATCCAGATAGGAGTAGCTAAACATCAGCGTCAGGTTATCAGTTGGTACCGCCATGACTTCAATCTCAAGGCCTTTTATCTCCGACTCACCCGCATTAACGGTGATAGGTGTAATGCCCTCCTGGTTGATTATCTGCAAGTCAGTGTAATCGGTGCTAAAGATCGCTGCGTTAATACGAACTCTGTCGTAATCAAGCTTAACCCCGACCTCCAGTGTTTCTGCCTCTTCCGGGTCGAATGGACGTGCGCCATCTTTCGGGTCAACGGTTCGACCGGTAAATCCGCCCGACTTAAACCCGGCTGAATAGGAGAAGTACGTGAAGACACTGTCACTCCAACGATAATCGATACTGAATCTTGGCGAGGTGTCAGAGAACTCAACGCTCTCGTCATCAATCAGCAACGCAACAGGATTCAAACCCTGAGTAACGTGTGTCGGGCTATAGCGCTTATCATCCTTAGTATGACGAAGGCCAAAAGTGGCGCTTAACTTATCGGTAAAGTTATAACTTGCCTGAGCAAAAATCGCTTTGGATGTGTTCTCCACTTCATTCAACTCATCGAGCCAAAGGTTGATAACTGTACCCGGCGCACCCGCTAGAGCAAGGTCAACCTCCAGACCGAGCGGCACCTGAACCCGATCCGATCCTTCCTCCTTAAAGTAATAGACACCGCCCAACCAACTCATTCTGTCATTTAGCAGCGAGCCGGCAATCTGAAACTCTTGTGAAAACTGCTCATGCTCGTAGTTGTTTCTAGTATGATCGAGAATAATCGGCGAGCTATCACCGTCTCGCCCAAAATCAGATTCCAGGTCGCGATAAGCCGTGATGGATTTAACATCCACCGCATCAAATTGCCAGTTCAGCGTCAAGGCAGTACCAAACAAATCATAATCGGATTGGGAGGGCGCATTACCATAGGTCGTATGCTCATCACCGGTGATCCAGCGCTCATCATAAACCAGTCGATTTGCCGGTGCCGCACCACCTGTAGCAAAGGCATTGTGGGCATCCGCCAAGGCAGCGCCAGTACCATAGGTCGGAGCAAAACCTAACAAAGTGGACACCGGTGCGGTCTCCCGAGCACGCGTTATATCGACCGCAAAGCGAGCCTGGAATTGATCCTCATTAAAAAACAGCTTTACCCTGGCTGATTGTGTATTGACCTCTCCCAGATCATCTCCATTGCCGTATAGTTCACCGTTACCAAAGGCGTTTGGCGCTGTGCCTGCGGGAACCGAGAGCGGTATATAGTCGCTGGGGAACGGCAGGCGTTTGCCATAGCCATCCTGAGCTTTCGACGAAAATGAAAATGAGCTTGATAGTGTATCTGTTATCGGCACGTCAACCTTACCACGCATATCCAGCCTATTGTCGGTTCCCAGTGTCAACCCCAAAGAGCCCGCCAACTGGTCACCCGGATCTTTCGAAACGATGCTAACAGCCCCACCAATAGTATTGCGCCCAAACAGCGTACCCTGCGGCCCCTTCAATACCTCCACCCGCTGAATATCCAATAAATCGACCAAACCACCAACAGATCGTGCTACGTAGACATCATCCACATAAAGGCCAACGCCTGGATCGATGGTTAGTAAGAAATCGCTCATGCCGATGCCGCGAATAAAGGTGGTTAATGCCGCCGAGCTACCACTAATAGCCGCTGTCGAATCCATTTCCAAGCCTGGGGTATAATCCGCTACTTGCGCAATATTGGTGACACCTTTTTTATTTAGCGCATCACCTGAAAAGGCCGAGATCGCGATAGGTACATCTTGTAAACTTTCCTCACGTTTTCGTGCGGTCACCGTGATTTCTTCGATACCCATCCTTTCCGCTGCAAAGGTTAGCGGTTGGTAAATAGGCAAACCAAAAGCGAGCGCCGCCACACCGCAAGCCAGTTTTTTCTTTATAAAAATCTGTGGTTGGTCATCAGATTGACTCTGAACCATGCCGTTATCCTCCGTTTTAGTTATTTAACCTCGGCCAGGAATTTAACGTTTGACCGGATATTTTTTACTTAACGATTAAACCATTTGCGCTAAAATGGTTCTTGTCGAGAACGGCAAGAAAGATTTACCAAAATGGCACTGGACATGCGAAATACACTAATCTCCAAATTTTCTATGATATTCTGTTCACCAAAGCTGGGTTTCTAACAGGCGACGAAAGGAGACGGGCGGAGCCAATATTGCTCCACAGCCCGCAAACAGCAAGAGGGGGGGGCCGATGAGCATCACAACATACCGCACTCATGACATACATAAAAAGCAGCAATTTGAGTTCTGGAATGAATTGATTTGTAAGGAGTTTATTCAGCTTGAGTGCAACACCAGCGATAATAGTACCTATCGCGGCGAGTTAACAACCTGGGATTTAAGTAGCATCCAAATCTCAAAAGTGTGCTGCGACCCTTCGGATGTTCATCACTCAAAATGGCAGGTCGCTAAATCAAACGATGATGTCTATATGATGCATGTCCAGGCAAGCGGCGAAAGTATGAACCGCCAGAATGGCCAAGAAGCCCATTTAAAACCGGGCGACTTTACACTTTGTAACAGCAAAATCCCCTATTCCGTATTATTTAACAACCCTATCGAAATGCTTGTTTTGCGCATTCCTGGCTCAATACTGCACCAATATTTTAGCGGCTCAGAACAGGATATTGTCGGTCGTAAAATTTCCGGCGACGAGCAACTGGGGGCCGCTATCTATAGCCTGCTGGTAAGACTTTGGCAAAACAAACAGCATATTGACACCCCACAACAAAACATCAATATCTGCAAGAGCGTGCTATCCCTGCTAGCTACTCAACTGCAAATGATCAGTCCGACAGGTAATGCTGCGGAATCTTCTGTCAGGGCCAGCCATATGCAACGCATCAAGATGTACATCGAGCATCACTTGGCGGACCCCATGCTTTCCCCCGCCACCATCGCCCATAGCAATGGCGTCTCCCCTCGATATTTACGGCTACTGTTTGAAAAGGAAGGGTTGACCTGTTCAAGATACGTTATTAACCGCAGGCTGGAAGAAGTAGCCCGGAATCTCACCAACCCCTCAGCGGATCATATGAAGATAATTGAGATTGCTTATCGTTGGGGCTTTAGCAATCCGTCGTATTTCAGCCGAATCTTTAAAGAACACTTTCTCTGTGCACCCCAAGATTATCGGAGTATGAAAGACAAGACTTGAGACTCCTATCCTGTTCTTTGCACGGACAGTCAGAATCAGAGATTTTTAGCCGTAAAGGTCAACCGCAGAACGCGCATTTTCCCTTCTCACTCATCAACGCTAGATATCGTAAATCATGGGTAGCAACCAAGAGAGCGTGAGCCAGACAATCAGGGTCAGCGGAATACCTACTCGAACAAAATCAGTAAACTGATAACCCCCCGTACTCATGACCAGCAAATTCGTTTTATAGGCCATAGGGGTGGCGTAACTCATATTTGCACCGAACAGCACCGCCAGAACGAAGGGTTCCGCAGGGAGGCTCAATTGTTGTGCAATGCTGACGGCAATCGGTGTGCCAATTACCGCTGCGGCGTTATTGGAAACAATATTAGTCAATACGGCCATGAGCAGCATTAAGCCACTCAGCATGACGGCCGGAGAACTGCCGACAGTCATACCAACAAAGAGTTGGGCCAAATATTCCGCACCACCGGTTTTAGACAGCGCCATACCCAAGGCGAGACTCACCACCACAATCAGGATCACCTGCGTGTTAAGTGCTTGTGCTGCATCATTCCAGCTCAGACAGCGAGTGATAATCATCAGTAGTACGCCGCAAGTTGCACTAATCGCGATGGGTAGCAGCCCGATCGCCGCTACGCCCACAATACCTGCCATAATCAGCAATGCCCGCGGTGCTCGCTTGGTGGAGGGCAGATCGCTGGTCGCATCAAGCACCAACAACTCTCCGCTACGCTTCAATTCTGCAATCTGTTCACGGTTGCCTTGCACCAACAGCACATCGCCGACAGTGAGAATCACCTCTCCAACTTCCTTACGAATTTCAGCGCCAGCACGGTGTACTGCCAAGGTCATCAATTGGTAGTAATCGGCAAAGCGGAGTCTGGATAAGGTTGTCCTCTCCAATACTGACCCCTGCGTCACAACAATCTCGGCCAGTTGTTGATGCTCATCTTTCAGCGGGTTTTCCTCATCCACTCGTTTGTCGCCGACATAGAGTTTTACCCCCAGGACGGCTTCTATTTCCTTCAGGTTGTCCGGCGTATCTTTTACGCTCAAACGATCACCCGCTTTGATAATGACATCAGGGAAAGGAATTAATACAACGCCACCATCTCGGTGAATCTGTAGTACCCGCAGGTTCATTCCCGCGATATCTTTCAGTTCGGCCAAGGTTTTGCCTACCGCTAAACTCTCCTCATCCACATTCAATTGCGCCGTAAAAACACGAGGTGAAGTATCCTCCATCAAAGCCTCACGCCGAGGTAACATCCGGGGCGCTACCAACCACAAAAAAAGAATCGCGACGCCACCGGCAATGGCAGCCGGAATAAAGAAATCGAACATACTGAAGCGCGGCAACCCCATATCAGACGCCACCGAGACCACCAACAGATTAGTTGAAGTCCCAATCGTAGTACTCATCCCGCCGACCAAGGTCGCAAATCCCATCGGCATGAGTATCTGCGATGCCGGTCGATTATTACGCAGAGAAACACTCACCAGGATAGGCAACAGCAGAACCACAATGGGGACATTGTTCACAAAAGCGCTCAGGAACGCGCCCACTAACAGGGTTAACAGCAGCGACAGCATAGGGCTAACCGACCATAACCGCGCCAGTTGACGCCCCACCGGCTCCAACGCACCCGTACGCACCAAGCCCTGCCCGGCAATCATCAAAGCACAAACAGCGATCAGCGCCTCATGCCCGAAGCCCATAAAGAAGTTGATCGCATGAATCTGCTCGTCCCCGACGCTATAAGGGAAAAACTCAAAGCCGAGCACCAACAGCACCAGCACTGCCAAACTGGCAGTTTCCAGAGGAATACGCTCGCGGGTAAACAAGACCAGCGCAACCCCCACCAAGAGAAGGACAGCCAAGCCATGAGCATCAAGCGTTGTCGGTATTTCCATAGCGTTTAGCTTACCGCTTTATTCAAGGGCTGAGTAGATTAAATCCGTTATTTCATCCGGCGTCAGGTTACTTGCCTTGGTACTTGCTTAACTTAGGTGAGCACGACAGGTTAACACGCCCCTGTCCAGGGCAACCAGTAAGTGATTCTAGTAGGCCGTGATGAACCCCAAAATCATCACCCCTGATACAACCGAAGTAACGGTCTGCGCTAGGCCGATGCTCGATAGATGTATGCTCGCAGGCACTATTGTTGATCGACAATAAATAGGCCCGCAGTAGAAACGAATCGATGGCATAGAAAAGGAATAAACCGGCTCACTTCGGTTTTAAAAACTCGTTTTGCCTATTGGCGAGGGGCGCTCATATAGATGTTAGGCTTAGCCACTCAGACCTGATGACTGCCATTTCTTCACGACATCAAACAGCAACTCAGCTATTTGCCACAATGATGCCCAGCGCTACAGCGTAAACTATCAGTATCAATGCACTTTCAAATCCTATTCGGCCAATGCCATAAGTCTCGCGTCGCACCATGCCCACCAGGAGGATGGAGGTCATCAGGATACTGATCAGGCCCCAGATCATCTGAATAGGTGCCAAATCGTGATAAATAGATTGATGCCGATAGCTGACGTCGGCGGCCGCCACGACCAGTATATTGAAGCAGTTGGTACCGAAAATATTGCTTACACCCAGAGTGAGCGCACCATAGCGTATTGCTGCGATCGTAGTCACCAGCTCGGGAGTAGAAGTCGCCAGCGCGGTAAACAGGCCGCCGACCAAAGTATCGGAAAGACCGGTCTGGTCAGCAATACCCTTGGCTGCCTCCATCAAAGCCCAGCCGGCGATGCAAGTAACTACAGCCAAGGCAATGAAGCTAAACCAGACCGACAACGAGCTACCGCGATGTTGCAGATCAGGCTTATCCGGTACGGTCTGGTGTGTCTGACGAGGGAACCACATGGGCCTTGCCTGTGTGCGTTTAACCAGATTCAGCCCGAAAATATAAGCGACGACAAGCACCGGCGTGATTGGATGCACGTTCCACAGGGCGGATTGCGGCGTAACGATGGCGATCAGAGACAGCGTCAGCAATACAATCAGCAAGCCTGCTAACAGCAGGTTGACCGGGGATGCTGCGGCATGCTCCAGGTTGGCTTTGCGATAGACTATGTCCGCGATGCCAAGAAACACCAAATTCAAGGCCATACTACCCATGACGTTACTCATGGCCAGATCGGGCCGGGCATCCATCGCCGCGCTTAGTGTCGCGGCGAAATCCGGCAACGAAGTTACGCCCCCCAGCAACAGAACTCCAAACAGCGCCTCGCCCATCCCAGTGCGATCGGCCAGCTCATCTGCCAATTGTGCCAGCCGACTGCCGGCAGTTACGATGACCAATGAGGCGATGCCAAAAACAATCATGCTGGGGGTCAGGGTAGAAAACACTCGGGGCCTCTGGGTGTTATGATTTGCTTAACTTATCTATCACGGGCTCAACTTCAGCCACGGCTAACGTGGCTGTAGAAAAACCCAGATCAAATCGGATTTATCCCCGCCATTATTGTTTGTAGTCGTGTATAACACTTTTCTGTTTCCTGTAACAATATACCGTAATCTTTCATTGTGCCTACGTAAGCTGTTAACTAGCCTCAACTTGTCATTGTCCCTTATCTCATCAGTTTTTCAATATTGTGAACGGGGCTTAGCACCAAGAGGCTCAGGGACTACCATTATGCGTTCTCAGACAAGACGAACAGGAAGAACAAGCTGGGGTTTAGGGTCAGTTCTTTGATTTATGACTCTTAATAATCCCACTTACAGTTGAATAATGCAGCCCAAAATAATCACCGATTTCTTTTAAAGTATAACCGCCACTCCTATAAGCATTACTAATTGCTGTATTACGATCTTGGCTTGATCTCTCATAGTCATCCAATGCTTTCGCTATCGGTCGCCGTTGCGATGCGGGAACTTCACTTAGCTCCTTGTCGCCATCAATCAACTGTTGCATTCTTTCGACAAAAGATTGAGTACCTAAAAAAATCTGGTTACGCAACAATCTCCATGGTGCAGGTTGGCCTTTGCCCTCTGCGATAAACTGCTTATAACGCTTAATTGCAGCGATTTTTTTCGTACCAAAAGCGGCCAACACCCAATCAGCATTCAGACAAGCTGGTTTCTCGGCCTGTCCCACCGTTGCACGATAACTGCTCCAACGCCACTCTTTTGCTGATCGCACCATACCGGCTCGTACTGGATTTAGAACGATATAACGCGATAGCTCCAACAGATAATATTCTTTTTCAACCAAGATGGCCTTATACCTCCCCTGAAATACATGCCCCACACGACCATGCGTACGATTAAATCGCTGGGTATAAACACCATTAAGCTGGCGCATACCTTTGGATAGGTTAGCGTCCGGTGTTTCGATCAGTAGGTGGTAATGATTACTCATCAGGCAGTAGGCGTGGCAGACCCAGTTATAGGTTTCACAGACATCCGTCAGAACCGACAGAAAATTCATTCTGTCGCTATCGCATTCATAAATATCTTCACGTCGATCACCACGTGAAGTCACATGATACAACGCACCGGCAAATTCGAGCCGTAACGGTCTGGCCATGGGTTGAATGTCTCATTAAAAGCTAAGCGTTAGATTAATTAGAGTTCATAAATCAAAGACCTGATCCTTTTCCTGTAGCTTACTTAGATTCTCCTGGCTGCGGGACATCGTCCTTTCCCACATCTTGCTCTTCAGCTATATCTTCTGACCAATCATGGTCAGAAGCATCGGGGTCTAACCCATCCTGGCTGGCTCCTTCCACGGGAGAAAACGCCAGTTGAGTCAGTAAAGCAAAATGGTCTGAACCAATCGAGGGTAAACGTTGAATGGATTCTAAAGCAAAATTTTGACTGTGAAACAGATGATCCAAAGGCCAGCGCAGAAAAGGATAGTCTGCATGGAAAGTGTTGAACATGCCACGCCCCACGCGCGGATCCAATAAGCCACTAATTTTACGGAAGAGCCGCGTTGTGGCGGACCAGGCGACGTCATTGAGATCGCCCGTTACAATAGCAGGTAGATCACTCTCGGCAACACTCCGGGCCACAATCACTAATTCAGCATCCCGTTCGGCTGACTCTGTATTTTCAGTCGGACTAGGTGGTGCCGGATGGACAAAGTGCATGCGAATTGTGTCGCCTGATCGTAACATCAACGATACGTGTATCGAAGGTACATCTTCCTCTATCAAGTATGAGATTTCTTGGTTACCTAAAGGCAATCTTGAAAAAACATGCATGCCGTATAGATTATCCAAAGGGCATTTCACACTGTAGGGCATGTCTGCTTCCAATACTTTAAGCTGGTCTTCCCACCACTGGTCAGACTCCAGTGTTACGAGGACATCTGGCTTATACTGTTTTACATATCGGATTAATGCATCAGCTCTCCGGTTGGGTGTGAGCACATTGGCCGTCAGAATACTGAGTTGATTTTTACGGCAGTTATCACTAGCGTTTTTAACTTCCCGAGGCCATAAGATGGTATAGGGTAATATCCACCACAATTGCCAAATCAAGCATAAAGTCTTCACTAAAATTAATAGCCATGTAGATACCGATTGCATTTCAAGTAAAAAGAAATCGGCAAGCAACAGAATTGCTATAAGCAAAGCAAATTGTAATCTTGGAAAATCCATCCCTCTGACAATCCAATGCTGATGTCGGGATTGAGGTAGTAAAGTTACCACTACAGTTAGCACTGTACAAAAAACCAGTATCGACATCATATATTTTTACTCGAATTATTCTTTTGTTGTTTTATCTGACACAAAGGTTGGCTCCGTGTCGCTGGCAGCATCTCGAGCATATACCGGGTCAGAGTAAAAACTCTTAAGGCTACCGGGTAAAAGTGAAGTGGGGCTTTCGCTCAAGTGGTAGAAATTTTACACTGACCCCAAATATCCTTGTTACAACAGTATGAATTACTGTGTATTGATACAAAAAGAAAAATATAATTAGCGACGAGATCAGTAACCAGACATCACTACATTTTTCATCCCTTTCCGTGTTCATAGTTCCTTCAGGCAGTTAACCGCTATATATACAGGAGAAAATAGGGCTCTGACCCCCTTTTATGCTGATTAATTAAATAGGGCTCATAAATCAAAGACCTGACCCTATTTGCCCAAGTTTTGCTAGTTCTGTTGAGTAATATTCATGAACCTCTTTCTGTATATCAAGAATTCCTAGCTCTTCTTTTAACTTTTCTTTATCTTTTAGGTCAGCGTTTATCGCAATATTAGCAACAACTGATTCTGAATTATTTTGTGACACTCTATAACAACTAATATCCTCGCCCTCCAGTGCGATAAACGCTGGAGAATGGGTGCTGACAAAAATCTGTGCAGATTTTGAATATTTATTTTTGAAGTCATATGCCATTTGACTTGCATGTGAATATTCGAGAGCAATTTCAGGTTCTTCGTAACCCCATATGTAAAAGTCGGTAGAGTTTATTGAAATGTAATGTAAGACAGATGCAATATACCTAGACTGTAATCCATCACCTCGAAATTTTAATGGTACTGAACCATCATCTGTTTCCGTCGACACCAAAAAGGATTGAAATAATGAAGAAATTTTTGATGGGGGTGTAATCGACGTCTCGATTTTAGTTGCGGTTTCAAAATCCTCTTTAAGATCAACTATCTGCCCTTCAATATGTTCCGCTAAAGTTTTCGCTGTTTCTAATAATGATTGATTTTGATTGATAGTCACATCAAGAAGTGAACGTTGTAACCTACCTAATAATTCGTTTACATATGCTCTATCCTTAATTGCTGGAATATACTCAAAATGCAATTTGTTTAGAAACGTTGCTAAGCTTCGTTGCGCAGTGGTTAAGCTCGAAGGAAGCTTTCCGGCATTTTCAAGTGAAGATAAATTATTGGATGGCTCGTAAGTTTTACTATCCCTGAACCACTTCCTCTCGACAGTGAATTTTTCTGGCAAACTTCCTTTGTAATTGTCAGGTCTAGAGAACTCTATTTTTATGCTTATAAATTGCTTACCTTTAATGCTTTCCTGCCTTACCTCTTCAAGCCGTTTCTTTGAAAAGTTATCATAGAAATCATATTCACTTTCCCAATCAGCTTGCCCGTTAAAAAATAAATTAAGGGCTTTAATGATATTGGATTTACCAACATCGTTTCTTCCTGAAATGATATTAACGGAAGTGCACTTTTTAACATTAATCGTATGCAAGGATCGAAAATATCTGATTGTTATCTTTTCAATGTATTTCATTGTTAACCCTGCAATAAAAATTAAATGTTATTGCCTTCATATTCGCGAATTTAACACCCACGTAATAGGCGCGAGCTTGCGAGTGGCCTGATTGACGCGTTTGTTAGCTGTGGAGGACTCAAACTGAATCTACCATGTCTTGCACCGAAGCCTTTAGTACTTCCCATGATGTAGTGCACGTAGCCTCATCAAAGTTTGCTCTAGTAGTAACATGCACCCAAGGATGAACTACATTTCTAGACTCTCGGAGTGCGTGACTAAATTTACCGCGATCGCTTTTCAGCCAGCCACAATCGACAGCAACTTCAATGAGTGAATTTAAATTCCAATCTTGGATTGCAGGCGTTTTACCCTGCTTATTTTTCGGTGCCTTAGTGGATTGATAAGCTTTTTCAGGAGAGGTGTTTGCCCTGCATAAAAGAAGCGCCTCTAGCACGCTGCCCATAAGAATGATTGCACCTGTATATGCTTGAACATGTTGGCATCTTTGAGCTTCTCTCCAGCGGCTGTCAATTACCTGTTGCAGTCCGGGCATGATCTGTGTGATTTTGCTGTAATCTGGCGGAGCAATGATTTGTTTTTTTGGTTTAGTTACACCTCCAGCCTCCAAAAACTTTACTGCGCTTCTTATATATTCCGCAAGAGTCTCTAGCCGGACTCTTCGACTATTTGCTTCAAAATTAGCATCAGAGTCCATATCCTTAACTAGAGAATCAGGTAATCCACTAACCCCGCTCAGAATCATTCTAGCCTCTTTCACTTTAGCATCGACAACACGGAGACCGCCAAAGTCATCAGTTCTAGCGTAACCTGGAGAGAATTCTATTTCTGCTTGAATCCCTTTAAGTAATTTCAATGCTTGTTGAGAGTCCATATATCTCCGGATGTATTACAGCTAACAGCCCAATTATGAGGTCATCGGCTCAAAAAAATTATTATCGAGGCATTTATAATGCCTTTAACTATTTGATTCATATTTAAAAATTCTTTGAAGGCCAAATGCACGCTCTTATTATCGAGGCACTTTTTTTGAAGATGCTGTTGATTTGTAAAATAAGCTGGCATGCTGTTTTTATATAAGTGTTTCGAAAAAAGAGTTTCGCAATGTCATCATCACCGTAATCAAAAGCAAATCAAAAGTGCCAAACTCCATCAACCCACCAAACAACCCCAAACCCCAACCAAAAAAAAGCGACTAACGCCATAATCAACCGCTAGCCGCCTTATTTTTATTACCACCCGAATTCCCTTTCGTTATTGTCATTGTTATTCGATCATCCGCACTTGGAATCCCCACAACATAAACAGGTCATGCAGCCGTCCATCAGAATTGCTGCTTTGGTGCTGCATTTTACACAGAGGTTGGCGCCTGCCGGATATTGCGCGTCATCGGCATCGGCTGGCTGAAACGCTTTTTGGCCGGCTTCATACTGGTCACGCTTTTCCTGCAATATTTGTTTCTGGTGCTCACTCATGCCTTCGTCGACGATCATGCCAATTTTCTTCAGGTGGTCTTCGATGACATCGCCGATTTCAGCCACCAGGGAGGGAATGTAGCGCCCGCCTTTTTTGAAGTAGCCGCCCTTGGGGTCGAATACGCCGCGCATTTCTTCCACCAGGAAGGTGACATCCCCGCCCTTTCTGAATACGGCTGAGGTGATTCGGGTGAGCGCGAGAATCCATTGGAAATGCTCCATGTTTTTGGAGTTGATGAATATCTCGAAGGGACGACGTTGTTGATGCTCGGTGCCTTCATTGAGCACAATGTCATTAATGGTGACGTACATGGCGTGTTCGGAATCCGGTGTTTTGATTTTGTAGGTGGAGCCCACCAGCATTTCCGGACGGCCGACACTTTCGTGCATGTGGATAATGTTACTTTCGGCTTTTTTGGCAATTTCCTTTTCTGCGGCTTCAGCCTGTTGCTGTTTATCGGCTTCGCTAAGCACTTTGTAATCGACGATTTTTTTATCTATTTTAATGGCCATTGTTGGCCTCCTCATGTCTTATCTTGTTGCCTGATTATCCAGTTCCTGTCCGACCAAATATCCAAAAAGAGCGGTCGGACCTACCTATCTTTATCTGCTAGAGCTTACCGTAATAGCCTTCTTTAATGGCATCGAACAGGTTGGCAGCGCTGTGCGTTTCGCCGTCATATTCCACTTCTTCATTGCCTTTAAGTTCCAATACGGTGCCATCTTCCAGGGTAAACTGGTAGGTGGTTTTTTCCAGATCTTTATCCTTCACCAGCACACCCTGGAAGGCTTCTGGATTAAAACGGAAGGTGGTGCAGCCTTTCAAGCCTTGGTCGTAGGCGTACATATAGATATCTTTGAATTCTTCGTAGGGGAATTCAGTTGGTACGTTGGCGGTTTTGGAAATGGAAGAATCGATCCATCTTTGCGCGGCGGCTTGGATATCGACGTGCTGTTTTGGTGTGATGTCCTCGGCGGTGATGAAATATTCCGGAAGTTGTTCCTCATCCATTTCCGAATAAGGCATGGCTTTGGCGTTGATCAGCTGCCGATAGGCCAACAGTTCAAAGGAGAAGACATCAACCTTTTCTTTGGTTTTGCGCCCCTCGCGAATGACGTTCCGCGAATAATGGTGTGCAAAGCTTGGTTCGATACCGTTACTGGCGTTATTCGCCAAGGACAATGAAATAGTGCCAGTTGGCGCGATCGAGCTGTGATGGGTAAAGCGCACACCATGCTCGGCGATTTGCTCAATCAGCTCAGGATCTTCCTTCGCCACCTGTTGCATATAGCGGCTATATTTGGCGTGCAACACTTTACCGGGCACCAGATCACCGACCTGATAACCGTCGCGTCGCATTTCCGGACGTTTCACCAGCATTTCTTCGGTGACTTCAAAGCGCTCTTCCATAATCGGTGCCGGGCCCTTTTCCTTGCCCAGCTCCAGGCCGGTGTACCAACCCACCATCGCCATTTCCCTGGTGACTTCTTCGGTGAAATCGAGGGAGGATTCATCACCATAACGCATACCCAACATGGTGATGGTGGAGCCTAAGCCCAGATAGCCCATGCCATGACGGCGCTTATTCATGATTTCATGGCGCTGCTGGTCCAGGGGTAAACCGTTGATCTCGACAACGTTATCTAACATGCGGGTAAACACGGACACGACCTTGCGGTATTCATCCCAGTCGAAACGCGCCTTCGCGGTGAAGGGGTCGCGCACAAAACGTGTGAGATTCACCGAACCAAGCAAACAGCTACCGTACTGTGGCAGCGGTTGTTCACCGCAGGGGTTGGTGGCACGGATATTTTCGCAAAACCAGTTATTGTTCATCTCATTGACCTTGTCGATGAGAATAAAACCAGGCTCAGCAAAGTCGTAGGTGGAAGACATTATGGCATTCCACACGCGCTCGGCTTTGACGGTTTTATAAATCAAGCAGGCCACTTTGCCACTGGCATTATGAACATAACCCTCTTTAATTGGCTCTTCACGCCAGATCACTTTGCTAGCGTCATTCAGGTCAATCTCGTCTTCTTCCACTTCACGCGCAGTTAAGGGGAAGGCTAAAGGCCAATCGGCCTTATCTTTAACCGCCTGAATAAATTCTTCGGTAATCAACAGGGATAAATTGAATTGACGCAGACGCCCGTCTTCGCGCTTGGCGCGGACAAAATCCAACACGTCCGGGTGGCCGACATCAAAGGTGGCCATCTGTGCACCACGACGTCCGCCTGCCGAAGACACGGTAAAACACATCTTGTCGTAGATATCCATAAAGGATAAGGGGCCAGAGGTGTAAGCACCTGCGCCAGTAACATAGGCACCGCGCGGACGCAGGGTGGAAAATTCATAACCAATACCGCAACCGGCTTTTAACGTAAGCCCCGCTTCCACGTTCTTCGCCAGAATATCCGCCATCGAATCTTTAATCGCACCGGAAACCGTGCAGTTGATGGTTGAGGTGGCGGGCTTGTGTGCGCCAGCACCGGCATTGGAAATAATACGTCCGGCGGGAATCACGCCCTGGCGCAGTGCCCATAAAAATTCTTTGTACCAGAAGTCGCGCTTTTCTTCAGATGTTTCTACATCGGCTAAAGCCCGCGCTACACGCTGAAAGGTTGCTTCAATATCGGCGTCAACAGGATCGCCATTTTTTGCTTTTAATCGGTATTTTTTATCCCAGATATCAAGGGATGCGTCCTGGAGTGTAATTTCGGCAACGCTGCGAGTCACAGCTTTTAAAGAAACATTCATGCGGAACCTCAGAAAGGAATATTGTTATTTTAATCACCCAGCGGCCATGTTGTGGCTGAAGACTAAAAACACTAGATGTTGTGTTGAGGTGAACGATCTTATCAAAATATGGTGCAAGCGCAACCCTAGAATGAGTGCTTTTTATAAAGATTTTTATACACAGACGATTTCAATATAGCCAAATTATCTAAAGCATATTGGCATGCAATTGAGCTATTTCCGCTAACATTTTGTTTTAGCAAAACAAATAAGGCGGCCTTATTAAGCCGCCTTAAATGCGTAGCAAATAGTTGATATTTTGCTTGACCTCGATCGGCTGATCGAGGGTGCTATTTTACTGACTTAAATCCAATAATAATTTATTGAGCCGTTTCACGTAGGCGGCCGGATCGGTCAAATGACCACCTTCCGCCAATAACGCCTGCTCAAAAATGATCGCCGCTAGATCGTTAAATCGATCATCCTTGCTCTCACCTTTGAGCTTCGCTACCAAGGGATGTTCCGGATTCAGTTCTAGAATTGGTTTGCTCTCTGGTAGTTTTTGTCCAGCGGCTTCCATGATACGCCGCATCTGCGCGCCCATATCATGATCACCCACCACCAAACAGGCGGGTGATTCGGTGAGTCGATGGGTAATGCGCACATCCTCCACCTGCTCTTGCAGCGAGGTTTTCACGCGCTCGACCAGGTCTTTGAATTGCTCCGCTGTCTCTTCCTGCTTTTTCTTTTCCGCTTCGTCTTCAACCTTGCCCAGATCCAATTCGCCCTTGGCGACATCCTGGAATTGCTTGCCATCAAATTCCATCAGATGGCTCATCAACCAGTCATCGATACGGTCAGACAGCAGCAATACTTCTACACCTTTCTTGCGGAAAACTTCGATATGCGGGCTGTTTTTAGCGGTGTTAAAGGAATCGGCAACGACATAGTATATTTTGTCCTGACCTTCTTTCATGCGGCTAATATAGTCTTCCAGCGAATGCGTTTGCTCTTGCTTATCGTCATGAGTGGTGGCAAAACGCAGCAACTTAGCAATCTGTTCTTTATTGGCGAAATCCTCTGCCGGGCCTTCTTTAATGGCCCCGCCAAATTCCTTCCAGAAAATCGCGTAATCTTCTTTCTTGTTCTTAGCCATTTTACCGAGCATATCCAATACACGCTTGGTCAAGGCACTGCGCATCTTGTCGATTTGCGGATCTTTCTGCAGTATTTCGCGGGAGACATTGAGCGACAGATCATTGGAATCGACAATACCCTTCACGAAGCGCAAATAAAGCGGCAGGAATTGCTCAGCGTCATCCATAATAAAGACGCGCTGCACGTAGAGTTTTAAACCGCGCGGCGCTTCGCGGTTCCACATATCGAAGGGCGCACGCTTGGGAAGATAGAGTAAGCTGGTGTATTCAAGCTTACCTTCCACTTTATTGTGACTCCAGCTCAGCGGGTCTTCAAAATCATGCGAGACGTGTTTATAAAACTCTTTGTATTCTTCATCTTTGAGTTCATTACGCGGACACATCCACAGCGCGGTAGCGGCGTTAACCGATTCAAACTCTGGTGCTTTTTCCTCGGCTTCCTTGTTTTCTTCGTCTTCTGCCGCAGGCGGATAATTTTCCTTGAGCATTTCCACGGGTACGGAAATATGGTCAGAATATTTACGGACTAAGGCGCGCAAACGATAGCCTTCGGCGAACTCTTCTTCGCCCTTTTTCAAATGCAGGGTGATACTTGTGCCACGACCAGCCTTTTCAATGTTCTCCAGGTCAAACTCCCCTTCCCCAGCAGACTCCCAGCGCACAGCTTCTGTGGCGGGGCTTCCGGCACGCAAAGTTTCAACCGTGACTTTGTCGGCCACAATAAAGGAGGAATAAAAACCGACACCAAACTGACCAATTAACTGCGAGTCTTTTTTCTGGTCGCCAGTCAGGTGTTGTAAAAATTCGGAAGTACCGGATTTGGCAATAGTACCCAGGTTGGCAATGACTTCATCGCGTGACATACCAATGCCGTTATCGCTGATAGTCACCGTGCCAGCATCCTTGTCGAATTCAACACGTACTTTAAGGCTGGAATCTGAACCATAAAGGTCTGCATTGGCGAGCGCCTCAAAGCGCAATTTATCGATGGCATCCGACGCATTGGAAATTAATTCGCGCAGAAATATCTCCTTATTGCTATACAAGGAGTGGATCATCAGGTGCAGTAGCTGCTTGACTTCCGTTTGGAATCCCAGGGTTTCTTTCTGCGTTTCAACTGCCATTTTCATTTGTCTCCTGTTTCATTATTGATGCATAAGTTCAAGTTGCAACTTCAGATCCGTTGCAAAGAATAAACTCTGGGCTAGAAAATGGGGGCTAAACTGGCTTTTTCAAGACTCCGCCACGATAGCTTTTAGCCATTAGATCGTCCCACCATCAGGGTACGTAAGGTTTTCGACTGAAATTCGCGTCGATAGAGGACACCCACTACCCAGGCAGTGGCGACAACAAAGGCTAGCGGGTGGATAAACCAGACCAACAACGCCAGGCTGAAATAATAGGCGCGCAACCCTAGATTGAAAGAATATACGGCCAAGCCCACGATACGGGAGAGCGTTTCGATGTGTACGGCCCGCTGTTCCGGGGTTACAGTCGGGTCATTATAAAGTGGCGCATTGCCTATCAACACAGAGGCAAAACCATACTGACGCATGCACCAAGTAAAGGTAAAAAAAGCATAAACAAAAATGAATGACAGCATCAGCAACTTGAGTTCCCAACCCTGACGCGTAATATCGGTGACAAAGGGTAGATCGGCAATCAGGTTAATTGCACTCTCGGTTGAACCAAGCACTGTCAGCAAACCAGCAATAATCAATAAACAGCTGGAGGCGAGAAAACTGGCATTACGTTCCATATTCGCGATCACCGTGGTATCGACGATGCGAACGTCACGCTTATGTAATACGGCAATCCATTCCTCAATATAGCGTTGCAGCATATTTTGCAGACGATCGATTTTTTTAGCGCGAAAGCGGGAAAAGTAGTTATAGCCAATCCAGCAGAGAAAAAACCAGAGTAACGACAACAAGTCCATGCTGCTGAGCTCAGTCATAAGAGACAATATCCTGTATTTAGTGAGTATGATTGCGCCATTATTTTACGTTATTGCCTTTGCGTTATGCCTTAACCAATTCCGCCACATGGGCATGCACACTACGCGCTAAAGCCCGCAGGTTATAACCACCCTCAAGTATCGACACCAGCTTGCCAGCGGCATATTGTTGCGCTGCGTGCACTATGAGTTCGGTTACCCAGGCATAATCCTCTTCCAACAGATTCAAACCGCCCAACGGATCATCCCGGTGCGCATCAAACCCCGCTGAGACAAAAATCATCTCAGGCTGATGTCGTGCCAGTGCTGGCAGCCAGTCACGCGCTATAGCTTGCCGAAATTGTTTGCCGTCGGTACCCGCTGCCAGTGGTGTGTTAACGATATTAGGTCGTTGTAGGTCCGCATAACGCCCGGGATAAAATGAGTGCTGAAAACTGGAACAAACCATGACGGAAGGATCGTCCTTAAAAATATCCACCGTGCCATTCCCGTGATGGACATCGAAATCTAATACCGCAATGTGCGTCAACCCCCACTGTAGCTGAGCATGTTTAACGCCTACCGCAACATTGTTAAACAAACAAAAGCCCATGCTGGTAGTATATTCTGCATGATGGCCGGGTGGTCTGACGGCGCAAAATGCATTATCAAAGTGCTTTTCACAGACGCCATCCACAGCCTGAACAATTGCCCCGGCGGCAAGTTCGGCGGCACGAATACTGTGCGGGCATACCGAGGTGTCAGTGTCAATCGACGCTAACCCCTGCGCCGGTGCAGCGGCCCTAATGCGCGCCACATGAGCAGCGGAATGAGCGTGCGTTAATTGCTCTGTGGTTGCCGGTTGTGCCAGCATAGATTTAACCTGCTCCAGCAACCCGTTCGCCTCCATGTAAGCTTGAATCGCCTTTAGTCGAGCCGGACTTTCAGGGTGATGACTGCCCATATCATGCAAACAACAATCCTGATGGGTGATGTAAGCAGTAACCATGCCCCTACCCTATTTGGACCCAGTCAATTAAATGTTCTTCCCATTGATCACTAGGCACAGCCATTTCTGTAGTGCATTTTCCTTTAATGGAAATACCGGCCTCGACTACCGAGGCGGCAGAACCTGAAATCAGAGGATGCCAATCGTATAACCTTTTTCCCTCAGCAATTAAACGATAGGCACAGGTATCCGGCAGCCATTGTAGTGCGTCCAAATTATCCACACCCAGAGAAATACAATTAGGTACCTGGCTGGTGCGTTGTGCATAGTCTTTACAGCGGCAGCTGGCCAAATCCAGGCTTCGGCAGGCCAAGTCGGTGTAATAAACCTCGCCAGTATCTTCGTCTTCCAGTTTTTGCAGGCAGCAGCGCGCGCAGCCGTCACAGAGGGACTCCCACTCTGGGCCAGTCATTTGCTCTAACGATTTAGTTTCCCAAAAACGTGGCTCAGGCATAAGTGTGTCAGCTCAGGGAGTGACCGGGCGCATCGAATTTACTCGCGCTATCTTGTTTGCCGGGCGGCATCTGGAGAAAAAAACCTTTATCTGCGATGGTGCGTATTACCTCGTCCCGATCAACCCTCGCAAGTTTCTGCGTTGGGCCCAAGGCTAAAGTCATCACCAAATGAGGTTCACCAAAAGCTTTTAGCAGGGTTTCAGGCACCTTGGCCACGCCCACTTCTTTATCGACGTAAAGGTACATGCCTTCTTTGCGCGGGCTTCTATAGATTGAGCATACCAACGTCATGAATTTTGCCCGGCAAAACTGGCCATTAATTTCATTAAGTCTGCCTCTATTTGGGCGCGTTTCCAGGGAGTCAAACCTGCCGGTAATGCAGGTTCCCCTGTCGCCAAATAATTCAGTAAACAGGCGACCATGAGCTTGCGGCCCATTATCAGTTCCGGCGGTACATTCAGTAACTCAGCTTTGGCAGCGATCAGCTTTTGCATTTGCTTTAATTGTAACTTTGCCTCGCGCGGCAAGCTCGTATCTATGGTTTCTAACGAACCACCTTTTGCGACGGCTGCTGCGATTATATCAAGTATTTGCTGGCCATCTTTTCGTAATACACGGGGATGAATTTGCTCCACTTCCGCCAATGCAGGCATCGAGTTAGGCTGTTTTCGAGCCAGTTCCACCATCACCAAATCCTTAAGCAGAAACCCCCGAGGTATATTGCGCTGTTCTACTTCCTGCTCACGCCAGGTTGCCAACGCTTGTAATATCTGCAGCTGTTCACCGGTCAAAGTGCCCGCCCCCTTGATGCGCCGATACTGTTGCTCCGGCGGAGTTTGTTGTCGCTGCTTCGCCAACAGGTTTTGACTGTCCTGCTCAACCCAAATCAAGCGGTTCAGTTGTTTCAGCCTCTCTAATTGCTGTTGATAAATATCCGCCAGATAAACCACATCGAGTACCGCATAGTCTTTTTGTGACTCACTTAAAGGTCTCTGTAGCCAATCGGAACGCTGTTCGCCTTTGGGTAAGCTGACTTGGTAGATTTCTTCAACCAGGGTTTTATAACCAGCGGATAAACCATGACCGAGCACGGCGGCGGCAATTTGCGTATCAAACAAAGGCTCCGGTAACACTCCTAAATAGCGCT
>Ga0209578_10001285_pt1 | contig 24002 bp, 17 predicted proteins | sample tdAd472_FD_187127 | JGI IMG/M metagenome (GOLD analysis project Ga0209578, IMG submission 187127) | Marine sediment microbial communities from the Atlantic coast under amendment with organic carbon and nitrate - tdAd47.2 (SPAdes)... | ecosystem: Environmental > Aquatic > Marine > Coastal >...
CGTACATTTGATTTTTGTCGCTGGGCCGAGTCATACCGCTGAATAACACTACCTCCAACGGGCCAAATTCCCGTGATTCTGCTTCACCAGTGTTCAGGTCAATACGCTCATAGCCCCACATCCAATCAGCCGTTTCCAGGTTTTGCGATTCATCTTTGTATTTAGCGGTGGTGTACAGACGGATAAATTCATTCGATACCGAACCAATGGGCCACATGGTGAGTGAATCGCGTTGGCTGAAAAGAGGAGTTTGCAAGCCACGACTCGCTATGACCATACGGGTTTCGCCTGTTGCCGGATTCATGGCGTAGATATCCGGCGCGCCCAGGTAGAGCGTGCCACTTTTGTCAGTGACCATAATGGTGACCTGACGTGGTGCGGGGTAGGTTCTGACTGGCTGGGCTTTTAAGCCATCACTGGTATTAAACACGGCAACCTGTGCATCCATCACCTCAAAATGATCGCTGAGCAATCTGGTGGGGTTCTGATGGGTGTAAATCTCTTTACCATCTGGGCTGATGGCAATGGAGGCCAATGATTTAATGCGAATGTTGGCATAAGACTGGATCGCCGAAAACACCAGTTCGCAGTTATCAAGATTGATGCCGTAAACATTAGAAAAATGATCCGCTAGCACGTAGGCGATACGTTTGTCCGGGCTCATGACGACGGTGCCTGGCGCAGACGTGCCGGGCAATTGGCAGCTGCGTTCTACCTGGTTAGTGGTCAAATCAATCAGGTTGACTCGATTGGGTCGGTTAACGACTACCATATAATCTTTAGTCGTCACTGATGCGCTATTTTTCAGTTCACCCTTTAGCTCTGTTTGTGAACAGGCGCCCAACAACAACAGCAGCGTCGTCAGCACTAAAGTGCGAATAGAATGAAAGGACTGGGAAAACATTAATTTGGTTGCCATACTCATGCGCCTTATTTACTTTCCTTGGGAAAAACGGTGTCGAGTTTGCGCCAGTCGCTACCAGCGGAGGGGGCATTTTTATCCCAATCCGGGTAGGTGTTCATTAGGTCTGGCACCTGTGCAGGCCACCAACAGGGGTCGGCGCAACCGTAGAGATCAGCCTCCATCGGTTGACATAGTCCGGCTACGCTGCCAAACATGTCGACCTCCCAGCCGGGGTCAGTCGTTGCAGTACAGCCCGCCACATTTTGCATGGCGACGACTTCATCTACCCGTTGATCAACGACGGCTTGCTCCAGCCGCTCAGCTTTTTTGTTGAGGGGTTTTAAATGTTTCATCAGTGGGCTCTCCGTGGTGAAATGTGCTGCTCAAAAAAGGCAGGATTATGGGCCATGATTTCGCTATAAACCTGAATGCCGAAATCAACCCAATCACGCAGCAGGTCACAATAGTGATAGGTCGGTTTGGCGGGGTCGTTATAGCGCGCGTAGCTCTCGTGATAGCAACCGCCGGAACAGAGGTTGCGGATGCGACAGCTATTGCAGCCGGTATTGGTTCGATCCATACGTTGTTCTAGGAAGCGTGATAGCTGCGAGTGATTCAGCCCTTGCTGGATGTCTCCAAACAGCGGCATATCAGAGCCAGTGAAACGATGGCAAAGATTTACGCCGCCATCCTTGTCGATGGCAACCATGCCTGCACCGGCACCACAGGGCAGGGCTTTTTTGTTGCCTTCAAAGATATCTGTCATTAACTGATGCATATTGGAAAAGCCGATATTGCGGTTTTGCAGGGCGGCTTCCAGGTAACGCTGTCCTAACTGCTTCATATTGTCGAATACCTGGGCGAGCTCTTCATCCGATAGATTGAAGCTGTCAATATCGCCGGAAGTTACCGGCGCAAAACCGACTTCGTGAAAGCCCAGGTCGTTAAATAAATGATCCCAAATTGTCATGATATCGGTGATGCCTTTGGTCAGCGTGACACGCGCACCAACCGGGCGAGAATTGTATTTTCCCAGGAGACGTTTGACTTTGTCCGATACTAGATCGTAAGTGCCTTGGCCGCCGACGGTAATGCGATTGCGATCATGGAAAGCCTTGGGCCCATCCATGCTTACCGCGATACCGAAACGGTGCTGGTTAAGATAATCGATTACATCGTCTTTGAGCAGGGTGGCATTGGTGGTCATTGAAAAATCGACTTTCTTGCCCTTCGCGGTGAAACGTTGTTCGGCATACGCCACCACTTGTTTGATCAGCGCTAAGTTGGAAAGTGGCTCGCCGCCAAAAAACACTAGGTTATAGCGTGGCTGATCCGGTGATTCCTTGAGCAACATTTCTATGGACTGTGTTGCCGTTTCCAGGCTCATTTTTTCACCGTTAGCGGGGGTGGCGAGATCCTCTTTGTAACAATAACTACAGCTAAGATTGCAACCGGTGTTGACGTTCAGTACCAAGGTGGTCAGAGGAAAGTTAGTGAGCGTCAGCTTGGCCGTTTCGGGGGTAAGCGGTTGACCGTTGGAAATCACTTCCAGGCTTTGTAGCTCACCGAAGGTTGTACTGATATCGTCCGCTTCAAAGCGTGGCTGCATTGCGTGAAGAACCTGGTCTGGCGAACGCGCTGGCCACTTTCTGAAGAGGTCAATCAGTTCGCTGCTGAGTTCGTCCAACTGAAACAAGCTGCTACTGGGAATATGGAATAGCAGGCGGCGACTATCGACGCTAATCTCGTGAATATTGCGTTCAACCAGGTAAAAATTTTGTTGCATTAGTAGCGTCATATTAGTGATTTCAACTCGCGATTAACGAATAGGAGGGTTATTCCAACGCTGCACGGTGACTAGCAATTGCCCTTGCCCCGTAACCTTGGTTTCGCCCTCTTCAATACTTGCCACCACCGCTAGGTTACCCGCGTTATTGGTGCTGTATTTACGTTTTGGGTTGGGGCCTGCGGCGGCAGGGGTGAAAATGCCGGTGTTTTTATCGATGCTGCCAGCGAATTTAACGTCCTGATCCAACTCTGCTTGTTGATCAAAGGCCTTGACTGACCATTGGGTAGGCAGATAACCAATACGCAGATCGTCCGCAGTATTGGATTGACCGTCGGCTCCGGCGCTAAAGGCCAGCGCCTGAAAAGATGCCAGGGTTTTACGGGTGGAGCCCCCGTTATCGCCAACACGGGTAACGGCGTAGTTTGGCTCTACCAGAAGGTGGCTGACGCGATCATAAACTACTAGCGCATTTTCGAGTTGTGCTGTGCCAACCTGAATATTTCGCTGGCCGATCACCGTATCTTTTGTAGCTTTCACCTTAACTAGAATATTTTCACTGTCGCGGCTGATGAGCTCGGTGATCTCAAGCCCTTTGCCGAGTTCGATATGGCCTGACATTGACATAGCCGTGCCAACTAGCCGGATAGTCTGCTCGGTGCCAGCTTTCACGTAATTGGGCAATGCGCCCATCACTCGGCTCGTACCATTCATTTTGTTGGCGCTTAACTGTATTCCGGTTTCTTCATGGTCACGCAGGAACATACGGCCGCTCATGCTATCGCCAGAGCGATCCGCCGCAATAACCTGATTGTAAACCTGTCCGCTTAATCTGAGGGTGGCGCGCCATTCGTAACCGGTGTAGACAATAGCTGAACCCTCGCCGCTAATGGTATCGCCATTGGCATAGCTACCGCTAAAAGTGAGCGTATAATTATCCGTTTCGGTTGCCCTGGCGGTCATCACTCCCTGGAAATCACCTTTGCCAGGCTGGTTGCCTAACAGACGCCAGTTACCATCGAGCTTGGGTTTTTTGGTTTGTTGCCAATCCTGCCAAGCCTGGGTGTCTAAAGGATAGTTTTCGGCGAGATAGGGAACTGTATTTTTTAGCGCAATCTCGAACCAATTCCTATCGCGTCCGCCAGATGAATACTCGGAAGTAGGGAATTGGCCCAGATGGAAGTGTACTAGATGCTTCCATTCTTCCTCGGTTCGACGTTGTAGCGCCACCCGCGCGCCAGAATGGCAGCGTGCACACATCACCGCAAACTCGTCATCTTCATGTTGTTCGATTACATTCAGGCGCCGTTCCAGTATGTAGCGATATTTTGTGGTTTCGCTGGGCGCTAGACCTTGGCGGTCAGCAAAATACTTGACCAACTTCTGAATTACTTCGTCTGTGATAGGGATTTCCTGATCACTAATACGCACATGATGCATCAGCTGCATTCTTGCGATGGTCATTTCCCATCCCTCCGGGGTGCGACGTTGATAACTAATCCGGCTTAATTTGTCATCGCTCTCGGGTATGTGACAACCGACACAGTTATTACGAATGATTTGCTCGGGAGAGCCCGCTTGGGCAGAAAAAGCAAAGCCAGAAAGAGCGGCTAATAGCACACCATGAAAAGCTGCAATGAGAAGATGTTTACGCAAAAGGGTAGCCTCCGAATAATCTTTTATGGGCTCGATTGAATAGCTGGTATCGGATAATGATTTTTATAATAATATACGACCGACCTAAAAAATACATGAGCGGTGGCAATGTATTACAAACGACCTATATTGTCAATAGTCCCAGAGCCTCAAAGTGACACGGGGATAAAGCCGTCGTGCAACCGGCAGTCGGATATAGCCAATGCGCTTCCTGTTGAGCTCAGGGCGAAGGCATGTCTTACACTATGCTGGGTGAATGTCGAGCTGTCAGTTTAGTTTCAGATTACCCGCTGAAACCCTATTGCTCTACCGGTACTGATGCGAATAATTCGGCAGCTTTGGCGCTTACAACATCTTTATTCTGGAATTTCGCCTTTTTCTATTAGCCACAAAAATGATTGAATTGCCATATCGATGATGTTCTCGGTTTCTTTTATCCAGGGCTTACGATAACCAATGAACATAGTGTGGCCTTCGTGCGATGAACAGATAAAGAGTGCGATGCGTTGCGCTTGCGAGGTACTTAGCTGGGGGTTAATAAGCAGAATAATTTCTTTGAGTTTGGCTCGATACTGGCCGTACATTGAGTCCAGGTGCTCGGTAATATGGGCCTCGTGATTAGCCAGAGACCAAACTTCAGGGAAAAATACAGTGGTTTTTTTATTGTTAAGGTCGTAGAAAACATGTTTTAGAACACTTTTAAACAATGTTTTTGGATCATCTCCTGAGTTTTCGTTCAGGTTGACTAGGTCATCGAGATAGACCTGAATAACCTGGTCAAGCATGGTTTTTACAAGTTCATCTTTAGTCGGGAAGTAGTACTGTAAATTGCCCAGTTTAATACCTGCGGTCGCGGCAACTTTGCGCAGAGAAAAGTTATGGTAACCCTCTTCGATCAATACATTCTCTGCGGCGGCGACGATGGATAAAACCCGTCGTTGCCCCTTTGAGTAGGTTCCGCTACGAGAGCTTTTTTTGGCTGGCACTTTTGACACCTTGATGATACTGCTCCGAAAATCGCAAATTGTAACGGGGTTGAGAGGGAAATGGTATGACTAAGCTTCACTCTTGAATAAATTCACCTAAGCGTAATCAAGCAAAGCGAGTATTTTGTAATTAAAATATTTCAATTGACCTATAAAAACAATATAGTACATTCGACCTGAAATCTAATAAATAGGTAAGTTAATAAACCTGTGACGAAACCTTTGGAGGGGAAAAATGAAGTTTAATAAACGATCAGTACTCGCGAGCGCGGTTTGTGCTCAAATAGCTTTACTGTCAGGTGCAATGAATGCCGCCGTATTAGAGGAAGTGGTGGTTACCGCGCAAAAGCGTGAGCAGAGTTTGCAGGATGTAGGTATTGCGGTTTCTGCGTTTACTGGCAAACAAATGGAAGCGTTAGGTTACACCAATGCGCAACAGGTAACGGCGATGGCGCCTGGTGTCAGCACTATTCAGCCGAACGGTGAAGCAAATTACGCGATCGGTATTCGCGGTGTAGCAAACAGCGATTTCACCACCAACGTCGAAAGTCCCGTGGCGATTTATCTTGATGAGGTCTATATCAGTCAGATGTCTGGGGCTGGTTTTGCATTGTTTGATATGGAGCGGGTAGAAATTTTACGTGGGCCACAGGGTACTCTGTTTGGACGCAACGCCACTGGTGGTCTGGCACATTTCATTTCTAAGAAGCCAACAGAAAAAGCAGAAGGTTATGCTAAGTTAACTTTGGGTGAATATGACCAAATTAAATTTGAAGGGGCGGTCGGCGGGACACTGATAAAAGATACTCTGACGGCGCGTCTTTCCGTTGCCACGCACGATAATGACGGTTATATCGAAAACCGTTTAGGCAAAGATTTAAATAATGCTGAAGACCGAACGGCTCGTTTACAGTTCCTGTTTACGCCTAATGATGACGTTACGTTGTTACTGAATTTCAGGGGTTCAGAGCAAGATATCCGCACTGGTTTTTTTGAAAATGTCTCATCGGTCGGGGCGCCTGGTGAATTGACGCCTACCACACCAAACCCGGTGTTAGGTGGATATATAGATAGCGATGGTGATGTGTGGGCTGGCGATTATGATGACCCTGGATACAATGATTTAGAAACACGAGGTTATAGTGCTACGCTCACTTGGGATTTTGAAAAATTTACACTGACGTCTATCACTGATGTGTCAACCGTAGAACGTCGTTATATAGAAGATTCTGATGCATCTCCGCTCTCTTTCTTTAACTTCTTTCTGACCACGGACGCTGATCAAAAGTCGCAGGAAATTCGTCTGAATGGTTCTACCGATAACTTCAAATGGGTGACGGGCTTTTATTATATGGATCTCGAAATCGATGATTCCAATGGGGCTGTTACCGACCCATTCATTGGCCCAGCGCCTACGCCGGGTGCTGAAGGTGGTTTAAACAACCCCTATAGTTCTAGCCTGGAATCCTATTCAGTATTCGGGCAGGTAGAATTTAACCTTTCTGAACAACTGTCAGCGGTGATTGGCTTGCGCGCAATCAAGGATGAAAAAGAGTTTGACTATAAGATTGAAGCGGTTGAATTTTTGAACCCTGATATTCGCAGCTTCGACTCAGCCAGTAATCTTAATTCGTTGGGTGTTCTGGCTACCTATGCTGGTGACAGGGAGGATGATGAGTGGTCAGCAAGGGCGCAGCTGGATTGGCGGCCAAACGATGATACGCTGGTCTATCTGAGTTGGAACCGTGGTGTGAAAGGTGGTGGTTATAATGCACCAATTTTCCCGCTTAACCCACCTGCCACTGATTATAACGACGCTACCATGAGCTACGACCCTGAGCAGCTAGACGCTTATGAAATAGGGTTTAAATATACTTTTATGGGTGGTTTGGCGCGTTTAAACGGTGCCGTATATTACTATGATTATTCGGATTATCAGGCGTTTAATATTATCGGTCTCGATACGCTCACTTTGAATGCTGAAGCAGATAGCAGCGGTTTTGAGTTAGAGCTTCAGGCGTCGCCAATGGAGGGGTTGGATATCTTACTTGGCGCTGCCTATAACGATATTGAGGTAACCCTGCCTTCCGGCCAAAACACAACTTCCGTGCAGTCCCCCAAATGGAATCTTAATGGTTTAATCCGCTATGAGTGGGAGGTAATGGGTGGTCATGTGGCGGTACAGGCAGATGCAGTGTATCGCTCGGAACATCTGTTCGCATTATCGGAATTGGATAACGTGACGGAAGATGGCTATGTGCTGAGCAACGCCTCTCTGACCTATACCTCGGCAGATGATAAATGGATAGCCTCGGTATTTGTTAACAACTTAACGGATAAAGAGTATTTAGTGCAGACCTTTGACCTCTCAACTACCGGTGTATTTGGGTTGACAGAGCAGTACTACGGTCGTCCGCGCTGGTGGGGTGCTTCTGTAACCTATCGTTGGGGTAACTAATCATAGCGATTTAAAGAACCACCATTTAGAACAGGAGCTGCTCTTGCAGGGCTTCTGTTCTATTTTTTAGTTTTTATTATTTGAGTCAAATTACCTATATTTTACGACATCTTGTCTGCGCTAAACTAAAACAGTTTGCCTAATTCCAAGCAGGCCAAAAAAACATGAATTATTCAGAACTCTACCAATCTTTTAAGTGGCCCCGTCCCGAGTACTTTAATTTTGCGACTGAGGTCATTGACCATTGGGCGCAAGACCCAAATAAGCTAGCCATGCTCTGGGTGGATGATGTGGGTAATGAGGTTAAAAAGACCTTTGCCGATATCAGCCTTGCCTCGTGCAAGCTCGCCAATGTACTGACAACGGCTGGGGTAAAGTGCGGTGATACCGTGGTTATCGTGCTGGGTCGTCAAATCGCTTGGTGGGAAACCGTGACAGCCTGTTTGCGCATGGGTGCTGTTGTTTCTCCCGGGACTATGCAGCTCGCGCCCAATGATCTGGCTTATCGTATTAATACCGCCGAAGCAGCCTGTGTTGTCACAGATAGTGTCGGGGCTGCTAAGTTAGAACAGGTACTAGACCAATGTCCCAGCTTAAACGCTAAATTGCATATCGGTGGTGAGCGCGCGGGTTGGGTTGATTTCGACGCAGCGGTGGAGCAGGCCAGCGATGAATTTGTTGCCGCCGATACTGGCGCTGACGAACCTGCATTGTGTTACTTTACCTCTGGCACTACCGGTTATCCTAAGATGGCCATGCATGCGCAAAGTTATGGGCTGGCGCATTCGGTTACTGGTAAATATTGGCTGGATTTAAAGCCTGACGATCTGCACTGGAATATCAGTGATACGGGTTGGGCCAAAGCCGCCTGGAGTAGTTATTTCGGTCCCTGGAACTGTGGCGCAGCAATTTTTGTGCATCATACCAGCGGCTTTAATGCCGACCAAACACTCAAGCTGATGTCGCAGTACCCAGTCACCACCGTATGCGGCGCGCCCACTATTTACCGTATGCTGGTGCAGCAAGATCTATCCCAATATGATTTTGCTAGCTTACGCCATTGTGTTGCGGCCGGTGAACCGCTCAATCCCGAAGTCATTAATGTCTGGGAAAAAGCGACTGGAATTACGGTGCGCGATGGTTACGGTCAAACTGAAACGGTGATTCTTTGCGGTAACTTCCCAGGCATCGAGCCACGGTTTGGCTCGATGGGTAAACCAACCCCCGGTATTGATCTGCAAGTCATTGACCATGAGGGGGATATTGCGGCTGTGAATACGGAAGGTGATATTGCGGTTAGGGTGAAGCCGCAGCCGCCTTTGGGATTATTTAAAGAATATAAGAATCAGCCAGAGAAAACCGCCAAATGCTTTAAGGGTGATTGGTATCTGACCGGTGATCGGGCTTATGTCGATGAGGATGGCTATTTTTGGTTTGTGAGCCGATCCGATGATGTGATTCTGTCCTCCGGTTACCGTATTGGCCCGTTTGAGGTGGAAAGCGCGCTGCTGGAGCATCCGGCGGTGGCGGAGTCGGCGGTGGTTTCCAGTCCCGATAAAGACCGCGGCGAAGTGGTAAAAGCCTTTGTGGTGGTGGTGCCTGGTTATGACGCAAATGATCTGTTGAGCCAGGAATTGAAGACTCATGTTAAATCGGTGACTGCGCCTTACAAGTATCCGCGTAAGATCGAGTTTGTCACGGAATTACCGAAAACCATCAGTGGTAAGATTCGACGAATAGAGTTGCGCGAACGCGAGTGGCGTGGTCAGAACACCGAGGCGTAGGAGTAGGGATAGGAGAACAGTAATGCTTGGGACTTGTATCATTACATACATCGCATCCGGTTGAGAGAAATAAGCACGTGGTGAATCGACAAGAAAGTTATTTCCGTGGATCCGAAACAGAGCCATTGCTGCAGCAAACCATTGGCGCTCGATTTGATCAGACGGTCAGCGAGTTTCCAGATCACCCGGCGTTGATTTCGCGCCATCAGGGGATTCGCTGGAACTATCGCGAGTATCAGCAGCAGATCGAGCAGTTTGCAGCAGGCTTGTTGGCGATTGGGATCAAAAAAGGCGACCGCGTGGGCATCTGGGCGCCAAACGGCTATGAGTGGTGTCTGACCCAATTCGCCACCGCCAAGATTGGTGCCATCATGGTCTGTATTAATCCAGCCTATCGTTTGTATGAGCTGGAATATGCGCTGAATAAGGTAGAGTGTAAAGCCATTGTCAGTGCCGAACGATTCAAGAGCAGCGAATACCTGCAGATGTTACAGACACTGGCGCCGGAATTAGCGGGCTCAAATCCTGGCCAACTGCAATCGGAAAAGTTACCTCATCTGCGCAGTGTCATTCGTATGGGCGAAGCAACAACGCTCGGTATGTATAATTTTACTGAGGTTGCCAGCCGCGGCGGCGAAGCTGAATGGCAGCGCCTTAACGCACTCAAGACAGAGCTTTCTCCCAGCGACCCCATCAATATTCAGTTTACCAGCGGCACCACTGGTAGCCCGAAAGGGGCGACCCTGACCCATATTAATATCCTCACCAATGGTAAAATCGTGGGTGACGGCATGCGCCTCACAGAGCAGGATAAACTCTGCATCCCTGTGCCGCTTTACCATTGTTTTGGCATGGTAATGGGCAATTTGGCCTGTATCACTCATGGTTCGGCGGCGGTTTTTCCGGGCGATGCTTTTGATCCGCTCAGCACCTTAACTACAGTTGCCGAGGAGCGTTGCACAGCCCTGCATGGTGTCCCCACCATGTTTATCAGTGAGCTCGAACATCCGCAATTCAAAGAGTTCGATTTGAGTTCGCTCAGAACCGGCATTATGGCGGGTGCGCCCTGTCCGATAGAGGTGATGAAACGGGTGTTGCGTGATATGCATATGTCCGAAGTATTGATTGCCTACGGTCAGACTGAAACCAGCCCGGTCAATCACATGACGGAGGTGGATGATCCTATTGAGAAGCGGGTGAGTACAGTAGGCCAGCCTGGGCCGCATCTGGAAATTAAATTGGTGAACGAACAGGGCAGCATTGTTGCCATTGGCGAAAAAGGAGAAATTTGCTGCCGGGGTTATTCGGTGATGCAGGGTTACTGGAATGATGCGGAGAAAACCGGGGAAACCATCGATCAGGATGGTTGGCTGCATTCCGGAGACATCGGCATTATGGACGCCGAAGGCTATGTGCAGATTGTTGGTCGGCTCAAGGACATGATCATACGTGGCGGTGAAAATATATATCCGCGCGAGGTGGAAGAGTTTTTGTATACCCATCCCAAAATTCAGGACGTCCAGGTATTTGGTGTCAAAGATGAACGTTTTGGTGAACAGGTGTGCGCCTGGATTCAGACCCACCATGGCGAGTCGATGACAGCGCAGGAAATCAAAGAATTCTGTCAGGGTAATATTGCACACTTTAAGGTGCCGCAATATGTTCGCTTTGTTGAGGAGTACCCGATGACGGTTACCGGAAAAATTCAAAAATTTAAAATGCGTGAAATGATGGAGCAAGAATTAAATTTGTAACTTAGTGCTGGCCGGATGAAGCGACTTACTTTCTAGGAGAAAAATGATGAGTGAATACAGACTATTAATTGATGGCGAGTTGGTCTCCGGAAGCGGCACCATGGATGTGATCAACCCCACCAACGAAACAGTGCTGGCGCAATGTCCTTTGGCAGACGTTGATCAACTGGAACAAGCGGTTGCGGCGGCAAACCGCGCTTTCCCTGCCTGGAGTCAAACCCCAATCGCCGAGCGTAAGCAAAAATTATTGCAGGTGGCTGATGCGATTAAAGCCAACGCCGAGCGCGCCACCAAAGTGCTGACGGGAGAGCAGGGTAAGCCGTTAGAGCAAGCCGCTGCTGAAGTCGGCTTTGCTGAAATTTTTTGTCGGCATTTCGCGGCGCAAGATTTACCTTCTGAGGTGTTGTTAGAGGACGCTAATCAACGGGTCGAAATTCACCGTAAACCCTTGGGCGTGGTGGCGGGTATTATGCCCTGGAACTTTCCTTTTCTGATTGCTGTTTATAAATTGGCACCCGCGCTCTTAGCCGGTAATACGCTGATTCTCAAACCCGCACCGACCACGCCCTTAACGGCACTGATGTTGGGTGAGATAGTCAAGGATATATTACCGCCGGGTGTGCTTAATATTATTGCCGATAATAACGATCTCGGTGCCGCGTTGACCAAGCATCCCAAAATTGCCAAGATTTCCTTCACCGGTTCAACGCCAACCGGAAAAGCCATTATGGCGAGTGCCGCTGGTACGCTCAAACGCCTGACGTTGGAACTGGGCGGTAATGACGCAGCGGTTGTGTTGGATGATGCCGACCCGAAAAAAATCGCTGCAGGCATCTTCGGTTCAGCCTTCTTAAACAGCGGTCAGGTCTGTATCGCGCTAAAACGTTTGTACGTGCATGACAGTATCTACGATAGTCTGTGCAATGAAATTGCAGCTATGGCAAATAGCGCCGTGGTGGGTGATGGCATGGAAGCCGGCACGCAGTTTGGTCCGGTACAAAATAAAGCGCAATTCGACAAGGTTTGTCATTATGTCGAGAGCGCCAAGCAGACCGGCAAGGTTATTGCGGGTGGTGATATTCCTGATCGACCGGGATACTTTGTGCCGCTGACGGTGGTGAGGGATATTGAAGACGGAACACCCTTGGTGGATGAAGAGCCATTCGGTCCGGTACTACCGATCATCAAATATACTGATTTGGAAGACGTTATCGCCCGTGCCAATAGTTCGCCCTATGGCCTGGGCGGATCGGTCTGGTCGAGCAATATGGAACGGGCACAGCAGGTGGCATCACGGATCGACAGCGGCACCGTCTGGATTAACCAGCATTGTGCCTTTGGTCCGCATATTCCATTCCCTCCGGCGAAAGAATCCGGTGTGGGCGTGGAGTGGGGCAAAGAGGGGTTGGAAGAGTTCACCGCCATGCAGGTGATTAATATCAATAAAGCGGGTTAATTATCATTTGGCATTTTCTTCTTGCTAAGGGCGACGCTATAGTCGCCCTTTTTACTTGAAACTAGCCGTTAAGAAATGATCGAGTGAGTTGTTCCTGAATATGAAATTAACAGCGGTAGAAGGCAACAGCCAGAGCCTTGATGGAGGTGCCAGTTTTGGTAACGCGCCTAAAGCGGTCTGGTCGAAATGGTATGTGCCTGATAATCATAATAGAGTGCAATTAGCCACCAGAACACTATTGGTTGAGTTTGATGATGGCTTGAAGGTGCTGTTCGAGACTGGTGTTGGTGCGTTCTTAGAACCCTCGTTAAGAGTGCGCTATGGCATCGAAGAAGCGGGTCACCAACTCTTAGACAACCTTGCAAAGTACCAGATCCAGCACCAGGATATTGACGTAGTGGTGCTTTCGCACTTGCATTTTGATCATGCTGGCGGTTTATTAAGTGCCTGGGAAGAGAGTAAAAAACCAGAGTTATTATTTCCTAATGCGCGCTATTATGTTTCAGAAAAACATTGGCAGCGTGCACTGCAACCGCATCCTCGCGACCGCGCCTCGTTCATTGCTGAGTTACCACAATTGCTGCTTGATTCTGGTCGCTTAGAACTCATAAACGCGCAGCAAAATTTGATATTAGACGGCAAAGTTAAAGTCCGCTTTTCCGATGGCCATACGCCCGGATTGATGCTGTCGGAGATTACTTCGCCCAACGGGCCGCTGGTCTATAGTTCGGATTTAGTGGCCGGAGCGCCCTGGGTGCATATCCCTATCACGATGGGGTATGATCGTTTCCCTGAACAAGTGATCAATGAAAAAGCGGAACTATTCGCTGATCTTTATCAACGTGATGGCCGCTTATTTTTTTGCCACGATCCAAATATAGTTTGCGGAAAACTACTAAGGGATGAGCGGGGTCGATATTCCGTCTGTGCTGATCCGCTTTAGTTGTCACTACTCACCCAGCATTAATTGACAAGGAACCAGCAATGAGCGAATCCAACCACGCTAAAACTATTAGCTTTGAAACCATCGAATACTCAGTTGAAAACCAGATTGCATACATTCGACTGAACCGGCCCGATGCGGCTAATACTCTCAACCTGCAATTGGCGCAGGAGCTACACCAGGCGGTGTTAGCCTGCGAAGAAGACCGTAACGTCAGAGCGGTATTGTTGAGCGCCAATGGAAAATTATTTTGCGCCGGTGGTGACTTAGCTTCCTTTGCCACCAAAGGCGAAGATATTGGGCAGGAACTAAAAAAAGTAACGTTTTTTGCCCACGATGCCTTTATCCGCCTTATGCGTCTGCCCGCGCCAGTGGTCACCGCCGTGAACGGCGCAGCGGCTGGTATTGGTTTAGGTTTGGCCCTGATCGGTGATTATACGATAGCTTCCAGTAAAGCCTCATTTACCTCTGCCTACACCGCTGCTGGCTTATCGCCCGACGGTGGTTGCACCAGTTTGCTCGTGGAGTTAGTGGGGAGTAAACGAGCCAGAGAACTGATGCTGCTCAATCGGCGTTTAAGCGCCAATGAGGCATTGGAGTGGGGCATGATTAATCGCGTTGTCGAACCAGAAGAATTAGAGGCTGCAGCACTGGCATTAGCAAATACTTTTGCCAATGGGCCAACTAAAGCCTATGGAGCCGTTAAGCGTTTGGTGTCTAGCGCTGCGAAAAATAATATCGAAGCGCAAATGACCTCGGAGTCGCGAATGATTGCGGCTAATTCAAAAACTAAGGATGGGCGAGAGGGAATTGCGGCGTTTTTGGAGAAGCGTAAGCCGGACTTCAAGGGGCGCTAGAATGTCTACTTATGATCACTCGATAGATGGTAGATTAAACTCGTGCGGTTATGTACACCCACCTTTTCATAGATCGAACGCAAATGGTTGTTGACGGTGCGAACACTAATATAAAGCTTTTCTGCGATTAGCTGGCTGGGTAATCCTATCGCTAATAGTTCAGCGACATCCATTTCACGCCGGGATAAACCCTGTGCCTGCATGCGGCTACGCATTGACTGTGTGCCAGAGGTGGCCTCGCTGCTGGCGCCAAAGCGCACGATGAAACGCTGGCGGTTCCGTTCGCCTGTCGTGTCTATTTCCACTTGGATAGGACGGCCTTGGTGTATAAATTTGAATGTGTTGGGCTCTTGCGATGAACCTGGTTGGCTTAAGCAGCTCGCGCATTTGAGGATAAAATCATCAGGTAAACTAGCACCGTCTCCTCCGCAAATTAGCTGTGCTTTTTGGCTGATAAAAACAGGTTCCAAACGATAGTTGAGTACGGCGATACCGTCATTACATAAACTGTGGGCAAAAGTCTCGGTAATCCAGCGGCTTTCCTGCAGCATATCCTGCGCCAAGACTCTTTGAAATGCGCCCTTTAAGTGTGGTGCCAGCAGGTTCGCCTTGGCAACTTCTCGCGCTGAAAATGCGGGCGCATGAATGGATCGATGCAGTCCATAAACGCCGACGGGTTTGTTGTCATCAGACTTTAAACCGATGATCATTACATGATAGATGGATTGCGGCTTCATAAATTCGTTGTAGAACGCAGTCGAGACGTATTCTTTGTGGCTAATGACTTCGCTGGAGATGATGACGTTGCTTGGTTGGGTTGAAAGTTTCTCCAGATAACGGTGCATGAATGGATCGGAAGAGTGGAATTCAGAACACCAGCGTGCCATTGCACCTTCCGGAACACCGTGCTCTGCTCCCTCAGACAGCTGGATTTGTTGGCGATTCTTTGTTATCTGAGCGTAAACACTACTGCGCGCGCCAAGTGAATGCTCCATCAGCGTGAGCGTTTCCTGTTGAAGCGCTTCCATACTGTTGCATTCGAGCGCGCGCCGACTTACTTCAATAACATCTTTTAAATCCTGGGTCTGCAAGTTAACCACGGTTAGCCCCTGTCTTAGCAAACCGGATGATCAAATGAAATGTAACTTTGTTCAACCGGTAAGAAGTCGTTCCCGTAAATCCTGATTCAAACCGCTCAATAGCTCTCTTGATAACACTAAACTAGCAGTATATACAAAAGTTTGGGTTACTGAGAAGCTGTATTTTCGTTAAGGGTTTATTCGCAATGCTCAAATAATTGAGTAATTTTTGCTATTAAGTTTTTCTTTAGCATAGGTAATCTGTCTCCCTAGCAGCGTGGCGAAGTGATGGCGTTAATTGCCGTATGCCTACTGTTATGAATTTTTGTATACATAACAAAAACAAATGCTTGTGGAGGATACTTTATTATGAAAATGAAGAACCTGCTTATCAGCTCAACAATTTTTTCTATGCTGTGCACCGACCTGGTAGCGGCGCAGCTCGAAGAAATCATCGTCACCGCGACACGGCGTGAGGTCAACATACAGGACACCGGTATTTCGGTGACAGCGATTTCTGGGGAGGCTTTAGAACAGTTTAATATTACGGAAACGGATTTACTCTCCATTATTACGCCAGGGCTAATGTTTCAGAATGGAGGTGGCAGCCCTCTGGTGGGTTTGGTGTCTATTCGTGGTGTGGCGCAGAATGATTTTGCTGGTCATATTGAATCCCCCAATGCGCTTTATTTGGATGAGGTATATCAGTCCTCCATTTCCACCAATTCGGTAAAAATGTTTGATATGGACCGGGTAGAAGTTTTGCGCGGTCCACAGGGCACGCTGTTTGGTCGTAATGCGACAGGTGGGCTAGTGCATCTGATCACCAATAAGCCCACGGAAGAAACCGAAGGTTATCTCAAATTAACTGCCGGTAGCTATGATTCCTATGGGTTTCAGGGTGCGATTAGTGGTTCTGTCAGTGACACCCTGACGGCCCGTCTGGCGGTCTATTACAATAAAGCCGATGGTTTTATCGATAATGAAATAGGCCCCGATCAAATAGAAGATGACACGAAGTCTGCCCGTCTGCACCTTAACTTTGCGCCGAACGACAAACTCAATATTTTATTGAGTGCTGATTTCTATGACATGGATATCGACAATGTTGGTGCGGCCTATACCCAGGCGGCGGCAGTCGATCCAGTAACGGGGGTAGGCTTCAATGTGGGTTCAACCGGCAACCTGATCACCGGCTATGTGGATGCTGACGGCGACAAGTACAGCGGTAGTTATGATCAACCGGGTTATCTTGATCGTCAGTTCAATAATGTCTCTGCAAAAATTTCCTATGACTTCGGTGGTTATCAGCTGGTTTCCATCAGTAACTTCAATAGCGTCGAAGTGGAATATCTTGAGGATAACGATTTAAGCCCTTTCCCCTTTATCGAGTTTGGACAGACCGGCGATAGCGATACCCTGAGTCAGGAATTGCGTATCGAGGAAATAGAAGGGGAAACCCGCTGGACTACAGGCGTTTACTACCTAAATATCGATGGTGATTACTCTCAGGAACTTAGCGTCTTGCCGCCGCCGGATTTCGACGCCAGTGTGCTGGCGCTGGGGCAGCAGGCGCTATGGTCGGTCGAAACGACTTCCTACTCAGTATTCGGCCAAATTGAACACGATCTATCTGATCGACTGATGCTAACGGCGGGTCTGCGCTGGACCTATGATGATAAGGATTATGCCTACATTGCAGTGCCAAGGTTTGTTGCCGGGGGTATGTCGATCCCCGGCGTGGCTCCGCTTGGCGTTCCACCTGGTAGCTTGGTAGAAGCGTCTTTAGCAAACAACGGCGTCAGCGATAGTTACGATGAAGATGGCACCTCAGCGCGGTTACAGTTGGATTATTCCGTTACCCCGGACTGGTTGCTCTACGCCAGTTTCAATAAGGGCTATAAGGCGTTTAACTATAATTCTGGTTTTGCCGGTCATGCGCCTTTTGCCGGTGTACGCTTTGACGGTGAAGATATCTATGCCTACGAAATCGGCAGTAAGCTGGATTTCTGGTCGGGTAAAGGCCGTTGGAATATCAGCGCTTACTATTATGATTACAAGGACTATCAAGCATTTGATCAACGCGGCATAAACTTCACCCTGTTTAATACCGACGCCACCATCAGCGGTTTGGATACGGAATTGCAATTGAAACCAGCCGACAACACGACCTTGATGTTTAGCGCGGCGTTTTTGGATACCGAGGTTGAAGATGTGCTGATTGGTACGGATCCGGCGAATCCGATCTCGGTAGATCGAGAAGCGCCCCAGTCTCCCTCCTTTACCTTCAGTGGTGCAATTGTACAAGACTTTAATCTGAGTGCGGGGGTCATCACGGTTCAGTTCAGCGGTTACTACAACAGTGGTTACTATTCGCAGTTAACCAACGCGCCAAACACGGATATTCCCAGTTATGCGATCTTTAACGGGCGTATCAGTTTTAGCGATCCTGACAGAAAGTATCAAATCGCAATATTCGCGAAAAACCTGTTTGATAAAGAATACTTTACCTACGCCTTTGATATTGCCTCAAATGGCTTTACGGAACAAAGTTTGGGGGTTCCACGCTGGGTCGGTATTGAGGGTAGCTACAACTTTTAACCTCAATTTATTCTCCTCACCCTAACCCTCTCCTCAAGGAGAGGGGATAAGGTTAACCCTAGGGCTAAGATTCATTATGAAGAGATTAACAGGCAAAGTGGCACTGGTCACCGGCGGCGCTTCAGGAATCGGGCGTGCTTCCTGTGAGAAACTGGCGTCGGAAGGTGCACAGGTGCTGGTGACCGATGTCAACGTAGCGGGCGGCCATCTTACGGTGGAAACCGTTGGTACTGCAGCTCGCTTTCAGCAACTTGACGTTAGCCAGGAGGCAGACTGGATTGCTGCGATACAACAAGCGATCAACTATTTCGGTAGGTTGGATATTCTAGTGAATTGCGCAGGTATCGGCTTTAGTGGGCATGCCGAAGAGATTGATTTGGAGGCTTGGAATCAGATTATCGCGGTAAATTTGACCGGCACGATGCTGGGTTGTAAGCATGGCATCAAAGGGATCAAAAAATCCGACGGTGGTGGATCAATTATTAACCTCTCTTCTGTTGGTGGCTTGCTAGGCACATCTGACTTAGCGGCCTACTGCGCGACCAAAGGCGGCGTGACGTTGCTCACTAAAGCCGTGGCCTTGGATTGCGCAGAGCTGGGTTATGGCATTCGTTGTAACTCTATCCACCCTACTTATGTGGATACCGAAATGCTTGATCCAGTAGCGGCAATGATCGGCAGTCGAGAGCAGATGGTTTCTACTATGTTACGTAACGTGCCGTTAGGGCGTCTTGCCACAGCCCAGGATATTGCCAATTCAGTTTTATTTTTAGCCAGTGATGAATCCGCCATGATTACGGGCACCGCCTTCTTGGTAGATGGTGGCACCACTGCTGGTATGCCAGCCAGTCACTCGGCTTAGTTTCAAAATTCAATTTAAGGAGATAATGCAATGACTCAGCCAGAACGAACAGTCATGCAAATGGCCTACGTGGTCGAAGATATGGAGCAGGCGCTGGAGCGCTGGTTGCAAAAAATAAAAGTCGGCCCGTTTTTTGTGCTGAAAAGTCTGGCGGCGGAAAATATGCGTTACCGAGGCGAGCCGACTAATTTGGATATCGATGTGGCGCTTGGCTTTTCCGGAAACCTTTGCATCGAACTGATTCAACAAAACTGTGACTCACCCTCCGTTTATCGCGAACTCTTGCAACGCCAAGGCCCAGGTTTTCATCATTGGGGGCTGTATTCTGAGACCTTTGACGAGGATGTGGTGCGCTATCAACAGCAGGGTCACGAGCTGGCGTTCAGCGGCAAGGTCAGCGTCGGAGCGCGCTTCGCTTATATGGATACGGTCAAGGACCTTGGTGGCATGCTGGAGTTGATTGAGGTGACACCGGTCGTGAGCGATTTATTTCACAATATGGAAAGCGCGCACTGGGATTGGGATGGCGGTGATCCGATTCGCTATGTCGGCTAATTAAAAAATTTAGTAATAAAACCCGCCGCAGCGCCAGCAAAGTTACAGGTGCCCGCTTACGGCAGATTCAATTTTAAGAGGTGGTAGAGATGGAATGTACAGTCAGCGCAATGTTGCTCGCGATACTCAAAAAGCACGGTGTTAAATATATTTGTGGTTTGCCAGCGGCACAGATTGGTTTGATCATGGATGGTGCGTCCCGTGACCCAGATTTAACCTACGTCACCACAAGGCATGAAGAAGCTGCTGGACACATGGCGGCTTCCATTTCCCGCGTGACCGATACCATGGGCGTGTGTTTTGCGACCGTCGGCCCCGGCGCGACCAATATTGTGCCGGGCGTGGCGGCGGCTTACGCGGATAATATTCCGCTGCTGGTGATTACCGGGCAGAATCAGGCCAGAACGATCGACCCGAGTATTGACCAGTTGCAATCGGCGGATCAGCTGGGGCTATTCAAATCCATTACCAAATGGAACGCTTCGATTCATCATGCCGAACGGGCGCCGGAGTTGATTGAGCGGGCTATTCATATTGCGCGTTCAGGTCGACCCGGCCCGGTTCATTTGGATATTCCCTGTGATGTGGGTACCCAGTTATGCAACTATGACCTGGACCAAATTCCTCCTTATCAGATGAAAAGACCAACCCCAAGTCGAGCGGAATTACAGCAAGTATTAGAAGCATTATCCTCGGCACGTAAACCGGTGCTAATTGCTGGTGGTGGTGTCGCACGATCTGGTGGTGTTGAAGCGTTTCGGGCACTGCTTGAAGTGACTGATATGCTGGCAATGTCAACTGCCAATGGTCGCGGCGTGATTCATCCTGATCATCCCAATAATATCGGCTCGGCCGGATTGGTTTCCGGGCAGGTGGCCATTGATGTCGCGCAGGAAGCGGACTTGGTATTGGCCTTTGGCTGTAAGTTTTCCACCTTTACACCGATTCACAAACCACCGCATTACCCCAAACCCAAGGCGCAGAAAATTATCCAGGTTGATATTGATGCTGAATGTATTGGTAAGGCCGCACCGATCGAAATTGGTTTGGTGGGTGACGCCAAGGCAACACTGGAATTACTGGTTGAACTCATTAACGAGGGTGTGCAGCTCAATCCGGATAAGGATTGGAAAGACAGTGTGATTAAAAAGCGCAACGACTGCCGGGAATTGTATCGATCGACCGCAGTTGAAGCGAAAGTTGTTGGAGGAACCGGTATGCTCAATGAGTCCGCCGTCGCTAAAGCCATCAGCGAGTTGTTACCCAAAGACGCCATAGTCGCCCATGATGGTGGTCAAACCATGATGTGGACGCTTTCACATATTCAGGTCGATAGTCCGGAACGCTCATTATTTGTTCCGGGGATGGGTCATCTGGGTTTTGGTTTACCCTATGCAAACGCCGCGAAACTGGCTCACCCTAAGCGGCCCGTCTTCTGTCTGACTGGTGATGGCGCAATGGGTATGACCATGCAGGAATTAGAAACAGCGGTGCGCTATGGCTTGAATGTCATCACTATCATTTTCAACGATAGCTATTGGGGCATGTATAAACCCTTTGGCGACATACTGGATAATCCCGAATTCGGTACCAAATTATCCAAGGTGGATTTCGCTAAAATTGCGCAGGGCTTTGGTTGCTATGCTGAAGATGTGACTGAGTTGAAACAGTTAGCTGGTGCCATTAAGCGTTCAATGGAATCGAACAAACCAGCAGTAATCAATGTTGGTGTCGATTTTACGCCCCACCCGATGGATTTCCTCTGGCCGAATATTATTCTGGATGGATTCCAGTTTCCCGAACTACCGAAAAATAAAATGCGCGCTGTCGCTTGATAAACTCAAAATGGAGAAATCATGATGGCAAAAGTAGTGGGTAGAGTAGGCGGAAAAATTGCATTAGTGACCGGAGGTGCAAACGGGTTGGGGCGAGCGATTGCCGCCCTCTTGGTAGAGCAGGGTGCAACGACTATTATTACCGATGTGCAGGAAGTGAATGGACAAAAAACAGCCGAAGAAATTGGGGCTGTTTTTATGCTGCAAAATGTGGCCGTGGAGTCTGAGTGGGAAGCAATCTTAAGCGGCATAAAAAGTGACTATGGCCGCCTCGATATTCTGGTAAATAACGCCGGTATCAGCGGGCCGGTAGAGAATGCCGACCCGGAAACCACCGCATTGGCAACATGGCAAAAGATTCAGGAAATTAACAGCCAAAGTATTTTTCTCGGCTGCAAGCATGCTATTCCTCTGATGAGGGCAGGTGGCGGTGGCTCGATTATCAATCTATCATCTATCGCCGCGCTGGTAGCGACGCCTTTTATTGCTGCTTATGGCGCAAGCAAAGCGGCTGTGCGTCAATACACCAAATCAGTTGCCTCACACTGTGCGACTACCGGTTCAAAAATACGCTGCAATAGTGTTCATCCTGGCCAAATTAAAACCGCCATGCATGATAATCTCATCAATGAAACAGTACGCCTGACCGGAATTAGCAAAGAGGAAGCCGAGCAGCAGTTTTTAGCCCGTATACCCTATGGTGAATACGGCGAGCCGGAAGATATTGCTTACGCGGTATTGTACCTGGCGTCTGATGAATCCAAACACGTCACTGGTATCCAGCTGGTGGTGGATGGTGGTATGGAGCTTAACGGCTAAACGCTATCGTATAAAAGTTATCAGTTCTTAAAAGCTATAAGCTCTGGTGATCAATCGGTCCATCGAAGTCTAAACCCGCCATTTTAATGCCGCGCTCGAAATCGATCATGTGTTTTTGCATCCATTCTTCAGCGGTTTTTTTATCGCCTTCACAAATGGCTTCATACATTCGAGTATGGCAATCGAGAATACGTCCGCCAGGGTGCATGCGATCAATGACGGCTTTAAACGCGGGATAGAAGAGTTGATTCAGTGGTTCGCGCGCCATTAACAAAGCGTTGTTGCAAGTTGCCTGTGCGATTAAATTGTGGAATTCGATTTCTGCCTCAAGTAACTCTTTGGTGTCTGATTTTGCCGCAGCAGTTTGTTCTAAATTGGCGGCGAGTTTTTCCTTTAGCTCGGTGGAAATGCTCTCGCAGGCGAGACCGGCGGCTAAGGGTTCGAGGCCCATCGCGATCTGCCACAATTCTTTAAAAGTGACTTCGTGCATGAGCATAGCAGTGCTTAGCGAATTACTGGCGGATTCTTTGCTGGGCAGGCAAACGACTAAGCGTTTGCGGTCAGCACGGCCGATCAGGCCACCATATTCAAGCAACCTTATAGCCTCGCGGATAGTGGTGCGGGTGACGCCGAACTGTTCGGCCAGATCCATTTCGGTAGGAAGTAATTCGCCTGCTTTTAATTCGCCGTTGATGATGGCACTGCGAATTTTTTGGCTTACCGCTTGATAGGCAGGCGTATGATGGAGTTTTTGAAATTTACCATCGGCTAGGGTGTCGGTCATCTTGTTCATTAGATACACGCAAGTTTGAATAGTGGCTATCTTAGTTCAATCCATAAGTAATTGGAATGTTATCGTATTGACATATTGTCAGACAATATGTCAATATTGGCAAAAATTCAACCACGTACGTCTGGAAAGTACGTCTAGGAAGTGCGTTTTCTCGTTAGCTGTGGATTGATACTCTGTTGCAATGAGTTTTGCGTATTCATGAGGAACACAGGGGATTGCCAATGGGACAGAATAAAGCGGTGACGACAAATGGTGTGGAAAAGGGGCAAGCTGTACCTTTTCGGTTTATCACCGCGGCTAGTCTGTTTGATGGCCATGATGCCTCTATCAATATCATGCGCCGAATTCTGCAATCGGCCGGTGTTGAGGTCATTCACCTAGGGCACAATCGGTCGGTGGCGGAAGTTGTGCAGTCAGCATTACAGGAAGATGTGCAGGGAATTGCTATCAGCTCCTATCAGGGCGGTCATGTTGAGTACTTTAAATATATGATCGATCTGCTCAAGCAAAACGATGCCAGTCATATTCAGGTATTTGGCGGCGGCGGTGGCGTGATTGTGCCAGAAGAAATCAAAGAGCTGGAAAGCTACGGTGTTTCGCGTATTTACTCACCGCAGGACGGCCAGCAGTTGGGCCTACGCGGTATGATCGATGATATGTTGTCGCGCTGTGGTCTGGACTCTAGCTCAATTCCTACTCTGGAAAAGCTTGAACAGGGTGATCGAAATAGTCTGGCGCGAGCGATCACAGCTATTGAGCGTGGTGAGTTGAATGACCTCCAACCGCAGGCGTTGGCGCAGCGCGCTGCTATGGTCACGGTGCCGGTGCTGGGAATTACCGGAACCGGTGGCGCCGGTAAATCTTCATTGACGGA
>Ga0209578_10001286_pt1 | contig 23959 bp, 15 predicted proteins | sample tdAd472_FD_187127 | JGI IMG/M metagenome (GOLD analysis project Ga0209578, IMG submission 187127) | Marine sediment microbial communities from the Atlantic coast under amendment with organic carbon and nitrate - tdAd47.2 (SPAdes)... | ecosystem: Environmental > Aquatic > Marine > Coastal >...
CGTGCCGTTCGCACCGTCAACCGGTGCGCCGTTGGGATCCCATGCCGGGAGCGTCCGAGGTGCGTCCTCGCCGGACGCCATCACGATGCCATTCATCCGAAGGCCACCGCCGTCACTGTCAGCGCAGGTGATCAGAAGTGTCTGAGGGTTGTCGGCGATATGACGGAGGGCAATACCGATCGCTTCATCGGCGCGACGCGCGGCCTCCAGCGTGCCGGATGCGTTATTGTTGTTGCCCATGTTGTCGGTGGCTTCTTCCTCGACAACCAGAAGAAACCGCTTCCCGCCGGCCGACAGCAACCGGATCGCCGCGTCGGTCATCTCCGCGACGGTCGGCGCCTCGGGGTCGAAGTTGGGCAACCCCTTCTCCCTCAAGATCTCCTCGGGTTTGTCATTGAACGTCGCGTCCCAGGCAAAGAGGCCGAGGACCTTCTCCGCGGAGGATGGCAGGCTCAGCAATTCATCGCGGGTCCTCACCACGATGTACCCCCGGTCGACCGCCTCGGCGACCAGGTTGCGCCCGTCCGGACGCTTGCCCTCGCCGTGCACGCCCATCGTTCCTTCTGGCAGAAAGTGCTTCTCGCCGCCGCCGAAGAGGACTTTTGCGCCCGAGTCGATCAACTGCGCAGCGATGTCGAAATGGTCGTGACGCGAATCCGCCTCCGACACGAAGCAGGCGGTTCCCGGTTCAGTGGAAACACCGGTCTGCACCAGACCGACAGGGATCCCGCTTCGCAGGGCTTGCATCGCAACGCTCAGAGAGCGCCCCTGTTCGTCGACTATGCGCTCCCCCCGGTCACCGCCGGCGGTGAGACCGAACGCATCCGAGGCCACCTTTATGCCGAAGGCGTGCGTGGTCGCGCCGCCGTTGCTGGTAGCCGTGAGCGAATCGTTCATATGGCCGCGATACACGCCGACGGCCGGAAGCAGGTCCCAGTTCAGATTGCTGTCAGGCCCGACATAGAGGGCACGCGCCGCCGCCCACGTCGCGGCGGATGCTCCGTCGGGGTGGATGAAAATCACGCTTCCTGTCAGCGCGGAGCGGTCGGCGCTGACGCTGGCATAGGCACGCCCGCATCCGAGGGCGACAAGACACGCGGCGAAAACGTTCAGGATAAAGCTTGAGCGTTGCACAGGAACACCTCTCTTCAACGGTCAGACGGGCGGCTACAACCAAGCGCCGCGTCTCTAGAGCATCGCCCATTCGCTTCATCCCGTCCGGGCGGAACGAGTACAAACACTCCATTTAACGAACTCTTCACCGGTCGCTCGCACACGCCACCGACGGGTTGGGCGAACGTTGTGCCCACTCACAAAGGAGAATTCGATATGCGCGAGACCACCCTGATCTCCGTCTGCACCGGAGCTGCACTCTCGATCAACGCGTGGGCCGCCGACCCCACCGCCCGCGGCACTGTCTTCCTCGACCTCAACAATGACGGGGTGCGTCAGGCCGACGAACGGGGAATCGCCGCCGTCCCCGTATCCGACGGCGTACGAGTCACACTGACCGATGCATCCGGTGCGTGGGCACTCCCCGTCACCGGTGACGACCACTACTTCGTGATCAAGCCTCGCGGCTACCGCACACCGACCACCGAGCTCGGCCTGCCCCGCTTCAGCTACATCCACAAGCCCGACGGCTCACCGGACGACAACTTCATCTGGCCGGGTGTCGAACCGACCGGAGAGCTGCCCGCGTCCATCGACTTCCCCCTGGTCCCGAACTCGGAGCCGGATTCCTTCAGCGTCCTCGCGTTCGGTGACCCACAGCCGTACTCAGAACGCGAAGTGGACTTCCTCCGCGCCGATGTGATCGACCCGATCGTCGGGCGGCACGATGTCGCCTTCGGCGTCAGCCTTGGCGACCTCGTTGGCGACCGCTTGGATCTGTTCCAGCCGCTCAACGAGGCACAATCAGTCCTCGGCGTGCCCTGGTACAACATCTACGGCAATCACGACATGAACTTCATGTCCGGTCAGTCGGATGACACCGCCAGCGATCCCGATCGCTGGGCCGACGAGACTTACGAGCGTGTCTACGGACCGGCGAACTTCGCCTTCCAATACGGGCGGGTGCATTTCGTCGCGCTGGACAATGTCATCCACGAAGGCTTCGAGGGCTTTCGAAACGGCACGCACGACGGTTGGCCCGGCGGCAAGCGCCCCCGCTCTGCGACCTATCGCGGCGGACTGCGCCCGGAGCAACTGACGTTCCTCGAAAACTACCTGCAGATCGTGCCCGATGACGAGCTGGTGGTGCTCATGTTCCACATCCCGATGGCCGCCGAAGCGGGCAGCATCCACCAGATCCCGGAGCGTGAGCGGCTCTTGGAGATCCTGTCGAGCCATCCGAACACCATGAGCATGTCCGGGCACACGCATTTCCAGCGCCACTGGTTTTTCGGAGAACAGGACGGCTACCGGCCGACCGGCCCCAACCAGCACACCACAGGTGTCGTCGGCCGGACCGTTCATCACCACATCAACGCGGGGACCGCTTCGGGATCCTGGTACCGCGGCCTGTTCGACGAACAGCTCATCCCACACACGCAGATGCGGTGCGGCACACCGAACGGCTACACCGTCGTGAACTTCGACGGGAACACCTACACGACGGACTACTTCGCCGCACGCCACTCAGAGCAGCACTTCGCATCAATCACGATCGGCGAACCCGGCACCACCGAAGTTCGACCGATCGAGGGCGAAACCACCGTCGTCGTGAACGTCTTCAACGGCACGGAGGCGGACACCGTGCGATGGCGTGTCGTCCCGGGCGGCACGAACGCTCGCCCGCTCCCGTGGACGGCCATGCTCTTTGCGCCTCAGGTGGACCCAACGTATCAGGCACTGTTCGAACGCGAAGCGAACCTTGCCGAGTACGCGGACGGCCAGCGTGATCTGCCGGACCCCGTGGATTCCTTCCACATCTGGGAATCCCGACTCCCCGCCGACCTGCCCGCGGGGACTCACCGCATCGAGATCGAACACACCGATGTGTATGGCCGGATCAGAACGATGACCGCCACTTTCCGTGTGGTGAACGATTAAGGCCTAACGGCTGCCCACCGCAGCGTTGAGAGAGGGAACGCACCCCGGCCGATCGGTCGGGGTGTTCTCGTGAAGCGCCGGGCGAACGCGAGTCATTCGGTCGATTGGCCGAAGTCAGCAAGCACGCGGTTAAGGTCCTCAAGCGTGTAGCGCTCGCCGAATCCGCCAAGCACGAGGTTCAGATCCTCAAGGCCGACGCTCCCATCCAGCGAATAGTCCCCGGCAAAGATGCGCCCATCATAGCCCGGGGCTGTGACGAGTTCGAGTTCAAAGTGACTGCCCGGCCCCGTGAAATACCGCTCCTGCCACGGCGAATAAGTCCGAAAGCGCACCGTGCTGCTGCCGGGCGCAAGTTCGATCAGGCGCAGGAACCCCTCGCCACCCTCGGGTCGCGCCTGGTAGTCGGTCAGCATCTGGTGCGCGACATTGCCGAACGCCGTTGCGTCAGAAACCCGGCTCTCGCCGGTCACATGCCCGCTCAGCACCATCACGGTGTTCGGGTGCTGGCTGATCAGATCGCGCCAGAGATCCCCGCCGTCCGAAGTGCCGCCGGGAAGATCAGCCGTACCGTAGGAGTACGGGGATCCGCTGAACTCGCCGACCAGCCGATCGATCCGCTGATCCCCGCGATGCATGTACGCGTGGGTGATGACGATCGCCAGACGATCGCTGTGGTCCGAGAGCACCTGGTGCGCCCATTCGATCGCCTGCGTCCGAGGGCCCCACTCCAGCGACAGAATGACCCACTTCCGACCGGCCGCATTGATCAGGCTGTAGCTGTTCGCGACAGACTCGAATGTCTCGCCGAAGGTCGTCTGCTGAGCAAGGAACGATTCGGGAAAGTACTGGCCCATCAGCGTCGACCGATCCGCGGCGTTCCCGTTCGGGCCGCAGTCGTGATTGCCTTGGGCGAGCACCGTCGGGATCTCCGGGAATATCCGATCAATCGCGCTCCGCGCGACGCTCCACTGCGACTCGTTGTTCCGATTCGTCAGGTCGCCGAGGTGCAGGACCAGACCGATGTTGAGGGCATCTGACTGATCCGCGATCCACTGCGTCTGGCTGTGAAACACCGGCGGATAATCCTGTGCGTAATACTGCGTATCAGGAAGCACCGCGAAAACGGTTGAGCCGGGTCGCCACTCGATGTCGGGCCCGGGCGTGACCGGGATGTACGCGAAGGCGAACATGGCTTCGCCTCCGAGCCCCTCCGGGTCCATACCAGGTATGTCCCGTGTCTCGACGACGAACCCTTCGAGATCGCTCGACCAGTCGGCCACGACAATGTTGTCCGAGTTCTGAACACCTCCGCCTTCCGGTGAGAGCAGCAGAGCGCCGCTGCCCCCGTCGGTCACACCGCTGATGCGGAGCAGCACACGCCCCGTTCCGAGCGCGCTCACAGCGAAGCCCTCGGTCCCCGCGAGCACCTCCGGGACAGCACCACTTCTCTCAGCGACCCGGCCGGCGACGAGCCCATCGGTTGCCAACGGCAAATACACGAACGCAACCGGATCGTTCTCTCCGGCGGCTCCGCTCGTCGCCTTGTCATGGCACACGATCGTGTAGGTTCCGTCGCCGTGATTCTCGGTCAGGGCGAAGTTCGCCTCGTTCTTCCCGCCGACCGCGATGAGCACACCGTTACTCCCGGTCGCGCCGAAGCCGGTGAGATCAAGGGTATACCTTCCCTGATTCGCCGGACTGTCCACAAACGTCGAACCGAGGCCGAGCCCCTCGCTTGAAATCAACCGTGTCATCGGACCGTTGTTCGAGTCATTTAGTGCATGACCCGCGATGAACCCGGCTTCGAACGGGAACAGGACGCTCGAGATATCCACATTCATCTCCATGCCGCTCGGCACGCCATGGGCACCGACCGTCAACTGTGTCACCGCATCCGGACGATGGCTCGTCACGATCGCGAAGCGGTCGCCGCCGTTGTTGCCGCCGACGTTCCAGCCGTTATCGTTCAAACGCTCGCGGTTGCGTATTGCCGGAATCATGACGCCGCCGGCAATATCGTCGCCCGTGCCGAAGCCGAAGTGGTAATCGCCACGGTTCTGATCCGGGTAACTGAACAACCGAGCGCCGGCCGGCACGGACAACCGGACCGAATCCCGGTTGTTGCCCGCATCGATCTGCTGCACATCGAGCAGCCCCACGACGGCATCCGAGACCGTTGGCGCTGCAGGGGCCCCATCAGTCCACGACGCTCCCATTTGCAAAGTGAAGAAAACGCAAAGCGCGATACGGAGTGCTGTCTGTGACATTTTTTCTCCCGGAGAACATCTGGTTCTCCGGAACAGCGTACATCGGTATACAGATCGCACGCTCCATCGAAGAACGAATAACTCAATCTTCACCCGATCTGCGCACGCGCCTGCGCCGCCGTTCGTAACTTCCCGCTGCGTTGATACAGGCGCCGCGTCGCGCGGTTTCTCTCTACCCCCGGACAACCTTGGAGCGCCATCTGATGCAATCCCGCAAAGCGTTCACTCTGATCGAACTCCTCGTCGTCGTCGCAGTCATCGCGCTGCTCATCGGCATACTGCTCCCGGCTATGGGCCAGGCACGCGAGACCGCTCGGCGGATGCAATGCGCCAACAACATACGCATGATCGTCCTCGCGTCCCGTGTCCACGCGAACGACAGCAGCACCGGCGCGTTCATCCCCACCATGGGCGGCAGCGAGGATAACCTCGCGTACCTCGAACCCGGCGAGTACATCGAGAACGTCGAGCAGGCCATCTGCCCGAGCACCCAGAACTTCGTCGATCCCGACAACTGGCTCGAAGAAGACGACGCCCGCAACAAGTATGGCCGGCGCGTCCGCCTGCACCTGACCCGATCGGCGAACAACGCGTTCGACACGGGTGACAATACTCAGGGCTTCAACGTCCAGCGTGGCGGTCACAGCTTCGAGGTGTGGGCGTGGATGTCCAGCCGCGCCCAGAGCCAACTGCACATCTACCCGTCCGGATGGGTCGACTACAGCCGTGGCACGACCGACCACTTCCAGCAGCGCGGGTTCGGCCCGAAGCACCCGACATACATCGGCGAGAACGGCGAACAGCCGGACCCGCCCAACCGAAGCATTCTCAAGCGTCTCAACACCGTCGAGCACCCTTCCCGCACGCTGCTCATCCTCGACTCCGATCAGGATCACCTGTCGCAGATCAAGGCGCTGTACCCCGGATCGCGCAACAACTGGCCCGACCCGCACAACAACCACGGCACCGACGGCCTCAACATCGGCTTCATCGACGGCCACGTCGACTTCGTCCGCCGCGGCCATGACCTCGTTGAGGCCTACATGTACTCGAATCACCTCGGCGCCAGCGACATCTACGACGATCTCGAAGAGCTCCACCCGGCCCTCCGCAAGACATCCGAGAGCCTCTTCTACAACAACTACCAGCGCTGGTACTTCGAGAACGATTCCTGAGCCCGCTTGTCCACCACGTTTCCAAGCGTTCCGCCCCGCGATCGCTGCTGTCCGCGATCCGTTCATCCCGAGAGGAGAGTCTCATGTTCCGCAAATCGTGCGCGCTCGCCGCGCTCGCCTTGGTCGGTGCCGCCGGCCAGGCGTCAGGCCAGGTCGTCATCACCGAAATTCACGCCAACGCCGCCGGCGGCGACGTCCCCGGTGAATTCGCCGAAATCTACAACCCCACCAACAACCCGGTCGACATCTCCGGCTGGTACCTCGCTGACGAGGACGGCAACTTCCTTACCGTCGGCCTGCCCGACGGCACGATCATGCAGCCCGGCGAAGCGATCATCATCATGCGTTCGGGTCGCAACTGCGCCCAGGACGACAACGGCAACGACCTTCCCTTCCCGAACGACGACCTCGAAGACCCAGAGCTGACGCCGGCCGACTTCTACGCCGGCTACGGCGAACTGAACGCCGCCGGCGAACCGTACCGCGTCTTCGCGCTCGCCAATTGCCTAGTGCCATCGCTCGCCAACTCCGGATCGCCCACCAACGAAGTGCTGACACTTCTCGACAATGTCGGCAACGTCATCGACGAGGCCAACTACCAGAACGGCATCAACGGGTGGCCGGCGACGACCTCGGGCGTCTCGATCTACCTCAAGCCGCAGTTCCTCAACGCCAGCGACAACGACAACGGCCTCGCCTGGAGCCTTTCCGTGCTCGGCATCAACGGCGCAGGCGGCTTCGATGGCCAGGAAAGCCAGATCGTCGAATACACCAGCCCTATGGGCAACGTGACCGCGATCATCTCCGGCGGCGACATCGCCTCGCCCGGCTATGTCGAATCGTCCTTCGAGTTCACCGACTGCAACAACAACGGCAACGACGACGCCCTCGATATTTTCTTCGGCATCTCCGAGGACTGTAACTCCAACAACATCCCCGACGAGTGCGAGCCGGACTGCAACAACAACGGCGTGCCCGACGATTGCGATATCGTGTCCAACCCGGACCTCGACTGCAACAACAACGGAATCATCGATTCCTGCGAGATCGCCGACAACCCCGCCCTCGACGCAAACAACAATGGCGTCCTTGACGAGTGCGAGAGCGCGGGCAACGTGATCATCACCGAAATCATGTACAACCCGTGGACCTCGCCCGAGCTCGAGTACATCGAGCTCTACAACACCTCCAGCGAGACCGTCGACCTCTCGGGATGGATCATCGCCGACCTCGAAGGCGACCCGCCCTCGTCCCCGTTCCCGGCCGGCACGACGCTCGCCCCCGGCGAGATCCTCGTGCTCTTCGACGCCGAAGAGTTCTTCGACTCGGACGCCGGTACCTTCGACGACGCCGCTGCGCTCGCGCAATGGCAGGCGGTCTGGGGTGACGACTTCACCGCTGTCCCGCTCCCCGTCTGGGGTGCTCGCGCCAACTTCGGCACCCCGACCGACGAGATCCTCGCGGTGATCGACGGCAACGGTGTCATCATCGATGTGGTCAACTACAGCGGCACCGACTCCAACGGCATCCCCACCTTCGGTTGGCCCGGCACCGAGGGCCACGGCTCGATCTACCTGCGCGGCGATCGTCTCGACGGCGTGCTGAACAACAACGCCGCAAACTGGCGCCTGACGTTCCCCGGTCTCGACCTGGGCCGCCAGAGCAATCTCGTGGACGGCCTGCCGGTCGTCACGCGTACCGGCGAAGACTTCGGATCGCCGGGCACCATCTTCTTCGGCTCGCCCGAATCACCGACCGGCGATGTCATCATCACCGAGATCATGGCCACCACCAACGCCTACGACCCCAACGGAGACCCCAACGATCCGAACGTCGGACGTGGCTTCGCCGAGTGGGTTGAGATCTACAACCGCAGCGATTCGGCGATCGATGTCTCCGGCTGGCGTCTCGCCGACGAGGACGGATTTACCGCTCCTCTCCCGGAAGGATCGGTCCTCCAAGCCGGAGAAGTCGCGGTCATCTTCGGTGCGAACCCGGCGTACTTCAATTGCCGAAACGAAGCCTTGCAGGAGTTCTACGACGCCTGGGGCTGCGGCTACCAGGTCTTCCCGGTCCAGGGCTTCTACGAGAGCGACGGCCCATTCGGCCTTGCCGCCCTCTCCAACGGGCCCAGCCCGACCAACGAGGTGCTGCGTCTTGTCGACGCAAACGGTGCCCCGTCGGACATCGCCAACTACGACGACGATTTTCTGATCTGGCCGCTCGACGGCACCGGCGAACTCGGTGATGAGGCGTGGTCGATCTTCGTCATCCCCCCGACCAGCAACTACACCCACGTCCGCAACGACGACGGTACCCGCTGGGGCGCATCGTTCACGGGCCTGGCCGGCGGCCGCGAGGTGAACCCGACGTTCGTGTTCAACAGCCTCGTCCCGATGTTCGGATCGCCCGGTACGTTGCATAACGTCCAGACTCCGGACCTCAGCGACTGTCCGACCATCGACCCGTGCGCGCCCTGCGCTGACGTCACCGGCGACAACACGGTCGACCTCGCTGACCTCAACCTCGTGCTCGCGAACTTCGGTTCCGTCACGAGCGACGGCGACGCGACCGGCGACGGCAATGTCGACCTGGCGGATCTCAATCTGATCCTGGCCAACTTCGGCACCGCCTGCGAGTAACGGCACGACCGCTCACAACTCCTTGAGCACTCAATCGCGCCGGCGTGGAGCCAACCGCTCCTCGCCGGTCTTTCATCCGGAGCAATCGACCATGCGCCAACTGACCCTCGCCGTTCTCGCCCTGCTGTCTCTGGCCCTCTGCCTCGGCATGAGTGGCCAACCGGACGAGCAAAGCCGCGACTTCGTCGTCATCGCCCACCGCGGCGCGAGCGGCTACCTCCCCGAGCACTCGCTCGCCGCCTACGCGATGGCGTACGCCCTGGGCGCCGACATGATCGAGCCGGACATCGTCGCCACCCGTGACGGTCACCTGGTCTGCCTCCATGACCTCACTCTCGAATCAACAACCAACGTCGCCAGCATCTTCCCCGACCGAGCTCGCGAGGACGGCAGGTGGTACGCCATCGACTTCGATCTTGCAGAGCTCAAGACGCTCGAGAAGCACGGCCGCGATTCAACGGACGCCGGCTACCGCATCGCAACATTCGACGAAATGCTCTCGCTCATCCATCGGCTGAACACAAGGACCGGACGAACCGTCGGTGTTGTCCCCGAGTTGAAGCACCCCGCCTTCCACGCCGAGCATCACTTCGACCTCGCCCTCCGCACGATCGAGACCCTCCACGCCAAGGGGTACACCGACCGGAACGACCCGATCGTGCTCCAGTGCTTCGATCTGGACACCCTGCGTCGTATCCGCTTCGATCTCGGATCCGATCTGTCGCTGATGTATCTGTCGGGGGAACTGATCCCCGACAAGACGCTCCGGTCGATCGGGGCGTGGTGCCAGGCGATCGGAATCAACCGCAAACTCGTCGACCCGGCACTCGGCGGCGATCCACAATTCGTCCGTGCTGCCCAACGCGCCGGCTTCAAAGTCATCCCGTACACGCTGAAGTCCGATCCGCGAGATACCGAGCGACTCATCGAAGCCGGCGTCGACGGCGTGTTCGCCGATTTCCCGGATGTCGCTCTGCGAAGCGCAAACCGATGAAGCGAACGACGCAGGTCATCAACGCTTCGCGACAGGTCCCGCGTCGACCGTACCCCGGTGCCGAACCGCCTCAGCAATCAAGAGACCCGCGAGTTCGGCTCAGCGAAGCACAGACAGCGAAACCGTCTTCTGCAGTTCAGCCGTCGGACGCGCGATGAGGTCGTATCCGTCGCTCCCGACTACCGTGCATCGAACCAGTTCGCCGACACTGATCGGCTCGCGCGACTGCACGTAGATCACGCTGTCCACATCAATCGCCTGGAAATACGCGCGCCCTTGGTAAAGGCGCCCGCTCGACGCCGCCGCAGCGTTGCGGTCCGCCCGGGCCGGCGACTTGCCGCCGGATTCCACGCTCGAGCCAGCCGGGTCCAGACCGCGGATCCCTCGAGAATCGACGCTCAGAGCCCGGTCGATGAGCACGTCAAATTGGATGCCGGGATCCGCCGGGTTCTCCGGATTGAAGTGGCTCGCAAGGAACTCGGTCTGCTCGAACGCGATCGACTGCTGGAGCGACATCAGCTCGTGCTTGCGCTGGGCCTTCACCTCGGCCGGCACCGCCAGCTTCGAGTCGTCTTCCATCGTCCCCGCCGGCGTGCCCTTCTCCTTCGAGTACTCAAACACGCCCATCGCGTCGAAACCGATCTCGTCGATGAAGTCCAGCAGCTGCTGGTGGTCCTCGTCGGTCTCTCCCGGGAAGCCGGTGATGAAGGTCGTACGGATCGCGATGCCCGGCACACGATCGCGAAGTTTCAACATCAACTCACGCTGGTGCTCCGCGGTCACATTCCGGCGCATCGCCGTCAGCATCCGGTTCGAGGCGTGTTGCAGCGGGATGTCTATGTACTTGCACACGTGCGGCAACTCGGCGATCGCGTCGATCATCTCGTCCGCGAAGTTTGTCGGGTAGGCGTACATCAGCCGGATCCAGCCATTGCCGCCCGCGTACTCATCCACCGCATCGTTCAGCGAACGGAGCAGCACGGGCAAGCCGCCGTCGTGCCCATCGGCAGTCCGAACGAACCCGCGACCGATGTCGTCGCCGTAACTGGTGGTGTCCTGCCCGATCAGGTTAAGTTCAAACGCGCCGTCTTCGAGCAGTTCACGCGCTTCCTTGAGGATCCGGTCCATCGGCTTCGAGCGCATCTTGCCGCGGATCGACGGGATCGTGCAGAACGCGCACTTCTGGTTGCAGCCCTCGGAAACCTTCAGGTACGCATAGTGACGCGGCGTCAGACGCATCCGAGCGCCATCATCCTCGAAGTAGCCGATGCCCTTGCCGTCCTTGCCCTGCACGGTCAGACCGACGGTGTTCTGCCCGCGCTCCTTGGCTGCCTGCAGCGCGTTGCCCGCGATCCAGTACTTCGGCTGGTCCGAAGTCTCCGCGAGCGTCTGGCGCTGCGGTGCCGCACCGCGAACCGCTCGGACGATGTGGTCGCGGTCGAACACGCCGATCATCGCATCGATCCCCGGCGCCCAGTCGAGCATCTTCGCGCGGTGCCGCTGCACGAGGCAGCCGGCCACCACAACCCGCTTCAGTTCGCCGCGTTGCTTCTTCTCCACCGCCTCGGCGATGACCTCAAGCGACTCCTGCTTCGACGCCTCCAAAAACCCGCAGGTATTGATCACCACCGCGTCGGCCTGCTCTTCGGCATCCGCGGCGATCGGCGTGATCCCGTCCTCAGCGAGCAGCCCGAGCATCTTCTCGGAGTCCACGAGGTTTTTCGGGCAACCCAGCGAGACAAACGACACCGTCGAGATGTCCTGCGCCGATGTCGCGGCGGCCTCACTGGATGTGGTGGTCGTCGGGGTCATGTGGATGGTTGCTCAAATAGTGGACCCGGCATTGTAGCAAACACCGGGTCGAATCGATCAAACATACTCGTCGGGCCGGGACAGGTCAGCCCTTCGTCGTGCCCGGCTGGCTCGGCGCTGCCGGAGCCAGCTTTGGTTTCGGACGCTTGTAGGGCCGATACTCCTCCGGAACCGGGAAGTCGTAGCCGCTCAGAGCCCGATGCATGTAATCGGCCCCTCGGATCACCAGAGCCCCACGGAAGAATCGGATCGTCCCGCCGTTGCCGCCGTTAGCCGCCCACTGATCCTCCTCGACAAACAATCGGATGATGCGGACCAGGCGCTCGACTTCTTCCCGCTCGCTGGGGCCGAGCCCGCCGGGGTCGTTGTCGGGGTTGTCAAAAATACCGCCGCCCCCGCCACCGCCGCCGCCTTGGCCGCCCTGATCAAGCACATCGTCGATGTCCAGATCCGGCACGTTCGTGAAATCCGGGACCTGGAACAGAAGGTCCTGAATCGGGTAGACCCGCACGTATTTCTTCGCGTTCAGTCGCGAGCGGGGCCCGACCTCCACCTCGCCCCAGTTGTTAAGCTGCCATGTTGCGCGATCGAGATCATCTTCGCTCGTGCGATCGAGCACTCGCTCGAGCGCGTTGACGATGGACGTGTTCTCGACCTTCAGATTGATCTCGAAATCCTTGTCGAGCCCCGTCGCGCTGCGATCGTTGAACCACTTCGCGTCGATCTGGATGTCCGCGACCTGCTCGAAGAAGTCGAGGACCTCCTCCAACCGGTTCCCTTCGAACTCGATGGTTATCGGTCGCATCATCTTCATCATTGTCTGATGACGCAGTTGGTTCGGAGTCGGCGCAGGGGCCGCGGCTGGGGCCGGGCCGGGTGCCGTCTGCGACACCGCCACCGGCGCGCCAGCCGCCGCCAGCACCCCGGCGCAGGCCAGAAGCAGAGCGGCTCTCGACATTCTCGCGTGACGGATGACTCGGGACATGCGTGCGATCCTTTCCGATTCCCGGCCGGGGAATGCTCGCGTTCACCAGTAAGTGTACGGGTGATTCGGGGCGTTTCCTGCATTTTTTGGCCTTGAGCCACTCTTTGGACGCCCGAAGACGGGAGAAGTTGCTTAGCGCACGAAAAAGCCCGGCTGCCGCCGGGCCGGTCGATTCCAGAGCTTCCGAGGGCCGATCAGGCCTTCTCGTTCTGCTCGCGGGTGTAGCCGTACTTCCGCTTCAGGGGCTTGGTGACCATGCCACTCTTGATGGCCTTCGTCGACACCTTCACCCGGCGGGCGACTCCGTTCTCGTCCAGAATCTGCATTTTCTGAAGGTTCGGCTTGAACGTGCGACGGGTCTTGCCGGAGATGTGCAGACCGAAGCCGCCCTTCTTGATGGCAGCACCCGAACGGGCGATCTTGTTTCCGTAGGTGGTCTTCTTGCCGGTGAAGTAGCATTCGTTGGGCATGATCGCGGTCTCCGCGGGCGTGGACGGTCAAAACGGACCCGAAGACCGCGCCCTTCGGCGGCCTCAAACGGGCCGCGAATCGTACCGAGCCCCCACCGGGGCTGCAAGTTGAGGGGGAATTTCCTCGCTCTCCCCTGCGGGTGCCACTGGCGGCTTGTCCGCCAGTGCCGGGCGGTCGGGCCTTGGCTCGGTCGGAGTTCGCTTTGCAGATCACGGTGCTGCACACCGGGCGCAGATCAGGGGCGCGAGGCCGCGCACTGGCGGACAAGCCGCCAGTGGCACCAGACCACCCAACGCTAGAACGCGCGTACAGTGCCCCCATGACCGCCCCACGCTCTTCGTCAAGCCACACCAACCGTCTCGCGACCTCCTCCTCCCCTTACCTGCTCCAGCACGCCCACAACCCCGTGGAATGGTTCCCCTGGGGCCCCGAGGCATTTGCCGAAGCCGCCCGACGCCAGGTCCCGATCTTCCTTTCAGTCGGCTATTCCACCTGCTACTGGTGCCACGTCATGGAGCGGGAGAGCTTCGAGGACGAAGAGACCGCCGCCCAGATGAACGCGGACTTCGTCTGCATCAAGGTCGACCGGGAAGAGCGCCCCGACGTTGACAACATCTACATGGCCGCCGTTCAGCTCCTGACCCGCTCCGGCGGCTGGCCGATGTCCGTCTGGCTTACTCCGCCGGCACCCGACGATCAGACCGGCTCCGACGGCTACGGCCTCAAGCCCTTCTACGCCGGAACCTACTTCCCACCCCGCCCCGCCCACGGGCGCCCGTCGTTTCGCGAGGTTCTGGCCAACATCGCCGACGCGTGGCAAAACCAGACCGCCGGAGTCCTCGAGCAGGCCGAAAAGGTGACCGAGGCCATCGGCGTCCACCTCGGACAGGAGGAAGGGTCGGTCCGCCTCGACAGCCGCGAGGTCGGGATGGCCATCGAGTCGCTGCTGCGCATTTACGACCGCACCAACGGCGGCTTCGGCGGTGCGCCAAAGTTTCCGCAGCCGGTCTACCTCCGCCTGCTGATGGAAGTCGCCGACGACATTCAGGAACCCGCCAACCAGAGCGCAGCCAGGCAGGCTATCCGGCAGACGCTCGATCGCATGGCGACCGGCGGCATGTATGACCACCTCGGCGGCGGCTTCCACCGGTACAGCGTTGATGAGCGATGGCTCGTCCCCCACTTCGAGAAAATGCTCTACGACAACGGTCAGTTAGCTTCTCTCTACGCCAAGTCGTTCAAGGCCTCCGGCGACACCTTCGACCTGCGTGTCGCAAGCGGGGTCTGTGATTACGTGCTCCGCGAGATGACCAGCGAAGAGGGCCCCTTCTTCAGCGCGCAGGACGCGGAAGTCGACGGTCGCGAGGGCCTGAACTATGTCTGGACCGAGGAGCAGATCGACGAGGCCATCGCCGACGAAGCCGACCGCGAGTTCGCGAAGAAGATTTTCGGCATCGATCGAGGCCCGAACTTTCAGGACCCCCATCACCCCGACGACGACCCGGTCAATGTGTTGTTCCTCGCGAATCGCCCGAATGAGTTGGCGGCGTCGATGGGGCTGAGCCCGGACCAGTTCGACGAGCGGTTCAACCGAATCCGCACGCAGTTGCTCGCGGTCCGCGACCGACGCAAACAGCCGGGGCTCGACGACAAAGTCATCGTCAGCTGGAACGGCCTGATGATCGGCGGCCTCGCCGACACCGCGTCCGTCGCCACCGATCCCGAGGCGTCGAAGCGGTACCTCGATAGCGCCGAGCAAGCGGCAAGGTGGATCGTCGAGCACATGCTCCACTCGAGCGGCGATCTTCGTCGGGTCGCGCGGAACGGCACCGTCACCGACGCCCCTGCCCAGCTCGAAGATTACGCGATGCTCGCCGCGGGACTCATCGCGCTCGATCACGCGTGCCGCCTGCGCAACCGCATGGACTCAAACTGGCTCGAACACGCCGAGCGGCTCATCGACGCCGCCATAGAGCGATTCGGCGCAGGCAAACTCAAAGCCGACCTCTTCGATACGCCCAAAGGCCTGACCGATCTCATTCTGCGCCCCCGCTCGGCTTTCGACGGCGCGATGCCCTCCGGCGTCGCGACCATGCTGCACGCGCTCATCGATCTGCACCAGGCGACCGGAGAGCGCAGGCGCCTGGAATTCGGCGAAGCGGTTCTCGCGAGCATCAGCCGCAGCGTCAAGGCCTCGCCGATCTCCACGATCGAGTCCACCCGCGCACTGCACCGCCTGCTCGCCCTCGACGGCTCGCTGCCCGACAAACTCGGAGACGAGACTGAAGAGTCCACGAAATCACCGATCGAGTCACCGGTGCAGGTCATGGCCTCGACCGACCGGGTCGCGGTCAAGCCCGGTGAACCCGGTCAAGTTCGGCTGCGTCTTGAGATCGGCGAGGGCTTCCACATCAACGCCGCGGAACTGCCGCAGGAGGTCCTCGAGATCGGCCTGATCCCGCTCCGCGCAGCCATCATCGGGGGCGAGGGTATCGAAGCCGATCTCCGTTTCCCTGAGGGCCAGCCGTACTCCGGGGCCGCGTTCAACAACCTACCCGAACCGCTGGTGTACTCCGGAGCGATCGAGGGGACGCTCGTCCTACGCCGAAACGACAAGAATCTCAGCGGTCGCCCGATCGCCATCGTGACCTACCAGGTCTGTGCGGACGATCGGTGCTTTGCACCGTTGACCGTCGAACTGGACCTCGCCATCGACGCGGAATGAAACCCTACTTTGCCGGCTCAATAATCCCGCGGCACTCGCCGAAGCCGATCCGCCGGTAGCCCTCGCGCTCGCAGTAGCCGCGCAGAATCACCTCGTCGCCGTCGGCGAGGAACTTGCGCTCCTCGCCCGTCGGCAGCTTGAGCGGCGTGCGCTGCGTGCCCGGCACGGGGTTGTCCTTGTCGCCGTCCCAGGTCAGTTCGAGCAGGCAGCCCCGCGCTTCGCGCGCCGGGCCCGAGACCGTGCCGGAGCCGAGCAGGTCGCCCGGCTGCATGTTGCACCCGCTCGACGAGTGGTGCGTGAGCATCTGCGCGATGGTCCAGTACATGTTCTTGAAACTGCCGCGGCTGATGCGCATCGGTTCCATGCCCTGCTCGCGCATCTTCGCCGACGACAGGAATACTTCCAGCATGACATCGACGCCCCCGCTTTCGCGATTCGCCTTGCTGTCCAGGTGCTTGAGCGGCTGCGGGTCACCCTCCGGACGCTTCTCCGCCTCGCAGCGGAACGGGGCGAGCGCCTCCATCGTGACGATGTAGGGACTGATCGTCGAGGCGAAGTTTTTGGCGAGGAACGGGCCCAGCGGCTGGTACTCCCACTTCTGGATGTCCCGCGCCGACCAGTCGTTGAGCAGGCACATGCCGAAGATGTGGTCCTCGGCCTTGTCGATCGAGATCGGTTCGCCAAGCTCGTTCTCACGTCCGACGAAGAAGCCCATCTCGAGCTCGTAGTCCAGCAGTTTGCACGGCTCGTAGGACGGCGCGCCGCCGTTCTCGCTCGGGGCGAGTTGCCCCTTCGGACGCCGGATCGCCACGCCGCTGGGCACCACCGACGACGCGCGCCCGTGGTAGCCCACCGGAATCCACTTGTAGTTCGGGAGCAGCGGGTTGTCCGGGCGGAACATGGTGCCGACATTCGTCGCGTGATGGACCGACGCGTAGAAGTCAGTGTAGTCCCCGATCGGGAGCGGCACGAGCAGTTCCTCGTCGTCCACCGGGATGACGATCTCATCGACCTCGGCATGGTTCCGCAGCGTGTCGTTGCCCTTGGCGAGCAATTCCTGAAGGTCTTTGCGGATCGCCGGCCAGTTGCCCGAGGTCATCAGGTCCTCGAGGTCGAACAGCGTCCACCGGGCCTGGTCGAGCCCGAGATCCTCGGCGATCGCGCTGATGTGGTTCAGATTGACGAACGAATCACCAACCCGTGTCACGATGCTCTGCCAGACTTCGCCGTCGTGTTCAGCAACCCGGGTCGCCAAGGGAAGGTTCTGCAGCGGGAAGTCGGTCGACGGGTCGTTCGCCGATTCGATCCAGGATTCCAGCTTCGGATCGTGCGTCTCGTCAATGGTGGCGGGCATCTCGGTTCCTCGGTCTTTCAGTAGTCAGTTGGGCCACACAGGTTAACCCACGCGAGCGGCCCATGCCCAACGCTAGGATGCACGCATGCGACCCGAGAACCGATCGCCTCGCACAGGCAGACCGACCGATCCGACCGACCTCCACTCCGACCTCCGGGTGAGCGTCTCGGACATCGTCGGTGTCGTCTGGCCCGCGCTCGTCGGCATGCCGGTTTCGCTCGCGCTGGCCGCCGCCGATCGCAGCGGAACCGCGCTCGCGGCTGCCAGCTTCGTCGTCACGTGGCTGCTCGTCTCCGCGTTCCGGCTCAAACGGCGATCTCGCCTCGCGCCAGTCGCGATCTACATCTGCCTCGTGCTCTATAGCTTCCTGATGTCGATCCTGCTCGCGATCATCACGCTCGACGGCGACAACCCACTCGAAGGTCTTTTCGACATCACAGGATGACGCACAAACAACCGGAGCGAGCCCGGATCGGGCGTAGCTCAGACCGCCGTCCGCTCCAGAAGCCCGATCTCCATCAGGTCCTCGATCGGTTCGGTGAACGAGCATGTCCCGACGCTGATCGCGAAGCTCTCGCGCAGCCGGGCCAGCTTGGCGATCGGCACGAAGTGCTCGTGCCAGGTCAACCCCGTCTCAGTGAAGATGAACGCCTTCGGATCCGTCTCTGCGACAATATCGTGGAGTTCGTCAACGCCCAGGCGGTTCGCCCGCGCCATGGCCGCGGCGGTGAAGACATTCAGGAAACCGTGCATCGTCGACCGAGGCGGATCGGGTTCGTAAGTCAGGTCCTGCTCGGCGCGCACCGGATGATGCAGACCGGCCGTGAACTTGAAGCTCACCTCGGCGCTCGCACAGTGCGCGATGAATCGGGCGACCTCGCTGACCGAAGGGATGAGGTCGGGCGTCACGCCGCCGCAGCGGATCTTGGCGCGCCCGCCGGTGCCGGCGATCGCCGCGAGCAGGCCTCGCACGTCCTGCCGGTGATCCAGTTCGATGAACGGCTCGAGCTGCTCGGGCACGATCTTCATGATGCGTTCGATCTCATCGGCGCTCGACGCCTTGAGCTCGATCACATCGATCACGCAACGACCCGCATCGACCACCGTTTCGTGATGGTCGTTGAACCGAAAGATGGTGTCGATCTGCTCGGAAAGGTTGTCCAACGAAACCAGGCCGCTGAGACGCCACGGGTCGTCGCTTTCGCCCTTCGGGAGCAGCGGCACCGCGACCTCGTCGAACGCCGCCACCTTCGCCACCGGGCAGACGAACCGGCCAAGCATCCAGCGGTGCGTCGATTCGACGTACTTCGCATAGTTCTGTACCGCCGTCGTCATGTCGAGACTGCTTGGCGGGAACAGCCCGGCGTAGTCGAACATCTCGCTCAGCAGCGTCCGAACGCTTTCCATATCGATCAGCTTCCTTCTGAGAGCGGTCCAAACAAAGACTCAGGCGGTCGTGGCGGTGCCCGCGAACAGGTCGTTGAAGCGGCGGGCCGGACGGTTCTTCCACAGACCACGATGGTACGCGTCCGAAGCGACGATCGGGAACATCGCCGTCAGTTCGCCGAAGACCATCTGCTCGTGGACCACATCGACCTTGCCCCAGCTGCACGCTTCGCGCAGCGTCGAGCCCGAGAGAGCCCCGTCGCGCGAGTCGGCCACCGTGAACTGCACCGCGTACTTGTGCATCGCGACCTCATCGGTCGTTTCGATCAGGCCCTTCTCCTTGAGCAGCTCGGCCGCCACAACGATGTCCTGCGCAAAGTTCTTCGGCACGCCGCCGGCGAGCATGAACAGACCCGTGTCCGGGTTGGCGATCTTGATCTCGGTCAGCTCGCGGAAGTCCGCGCCCGAGTCGATCGCCACGAACGGCTTGCCCTCCGCCGCACGCTTCTTCTGGTGCAGCACCACGCCGAAACCCGCTGAGCAGTCGCTGAAAGCCGGCACGAAGATCGGCACGCCCCGCTTGTGGCACTCAAGCACGATCGAGCGGTTCTCGGGGTGGTTCTTGGCGAGGTACGCGCCCATCGCGTCGACCACCGCGCGGGAACTGTGCGCTCCGGTCTCCATCGAGTCGAAGATCTCCGCCATCTTGTCGTCGCAGATGCGCAGCTGATCTTCGTCGATGTAGGTGTCATAGATGCGGTCGATCGCCAGCGACTGCAGCGTCGGATCATCGACGACCGGGGCTTCGGGAGAGCCCGGCGCGATGTAATGCTTGAAGCCCAGCCCCTCGAAGAAGTCCTGATCGACGATGTTCGCGCCGGTCGCCACGATCGCGTCGATCATGTTGTGCTCAACCAGCGTGAGGATCGCCTCCTTCATCCCCGCCGACACCAGCGAACCCGCGAGCGTCAGAATGACCGCGCAGTCCGTGTCGGCCAGCATCCGGTTGAAGATCTCGCCGGCGTGCGCGAGGTTCCGCGCCTGGAACGCGGTCTTGCCGTACGCATCGATGATCGGGCGGGCGTCGAACGCTCGTACGTCGACATGCTCCACGGGGTTGGCGAGCAGTTCGGCTTTGGTCGGCTTGGTCATGGTCATCCCTCCTGCGGGCATCTCCGGCGATCGCCGGGTTAAGTTCGTGATTCGTGTGATCGCTGCGATTTAAGCCGCCGATCACTCCAGGTAAGTGTACCCCTCGAGCCCCTGCTCGTAGAAACGCATCAGCTCGCGCCCCTCATCGAGCGTCATCTGCCCGGCCTTTGTCGCCCGCTCGATGTCCTTGCGGATGTCCTTCTTGAGCGCCTCCGGGTCGTACTGCACGTAACTGAGCACTTCCTTCACCGTATCGCCCTCGATGTACTCGTCGATCGACGGGTGTCCGTCCTCGTCCAGCGAGATGTGCACCGCGTGCGTGTCGCCAAAGAGGTTGTGCAGGTCGCCCAGCACCTCCTGGTACGCGCCGACCAGGAAGATCGCGAGGTAATACGGCTGCTGCCAGACGCCGCCGGAAGATTCTTCCGGATCGGGGTTCACCTCAAGCTCGTGCAGCGCGAGTGCGTGGTTCGCGTCGCCGCCCTCCGGCGAGCAGAACCGGTCGATCTTGCCATCCGAATCGCAGGTGATGTCCGCCAGAATCGCCCGACGCGTCGGACGCTCGTCGAGCCGGTGGATCGGAACGATCGGGAACAACTGTTCGATGGCCCACGAGTCCGGCAGCGACTGGAACAGGCTGAAGTTGCAGAAATAAATATCGCTGAGAAGATCAGGCAAGCCCTCGACCGTCGACGCCAGGTCCGGATCCGCATCCGACGCCCGCAGGATCGCCTGCCCTGTCGCCCAGAACAGCCGCTCGCACACCGCGCGCAACGGCAGCGTCAGATAGCCCATGCCGAACAGCGTGACCGATTCGTCCCGAGCCGTCATCAGGTCATGGAACACCTCTGAGAGGTCGCCGCCAGCCTGCGACCGCTCGTACGCATCCAGCAGGTCCAGCAGCGGCTGCGGGATCTCTTCCCCCCGATCACGTTCACCCGCGATCGTCGCACGAACCCACTTCAGATCCGGATCCTCGTTGAACTGGCTTGCGCTCAATACGTCCGTGACGAGGATCGACGAGTGCGCGACCAGCGCCCGCCCCGACTCCGACAGAATCCGAGGGTGCGGCACGCCGTCACCGCCGCCGGCCTGATCGCACACCGCTTTGATGCGGTACACGACGTCCGTGGCGTACTCCTCGAGCGAGTAGTTCATGGAACTCGACCAACTCGACTGGCTCCCGTCGTAGTCCACGCCCAGACCACCGCCGATGTCGATCGTGTCCAGCCCCGTCGCGCCGAGCCGGTACATTTCGCAGTAGATGTGCGCCAGTTCGCTGACCGCCGTCTTGATCTGCTTGATGTCGCAGATCTGGCTCCCGACATGGAAGTGGACCAACTTGAGGCAGTCCTCCATGCCCTCCTTCTTCAGCTTCTCAATCAGTTCAAGCGCCTGCGAAACGTGCAGGCCGAACTTGCTGCGCATCCCGCCGGAGTCCTCCCACTTGCCCGCTCCCCGCGCCGACGGCTTGATCCGCACGCCGATCCGAGGCCGTACCCCGTACTGCTTCGCGTGCTTGAGGATCAACGTCAGCTCGTGAACCGACTCCACCACCGGCGTGATATTCCGCCCCAGCTTGGTCGCCAGGATCACCGTCTCGATGTACTCATCGTCCTTGAAACCGTTGCAGACGATCGGCATCGTCGAACTCTCGCCGTTCAGGCGCGGCGCCGTGGTCAGTCCGAGCACCGCAAGCAGTTCCGGCTTGCTGCCCGCCTCGAGACCGAAGCCCACCTGGCTCGCGAAGTCACGCAGCTCCTCGCAGAGCGCTCGCTGCTGGTTCACCTTGATCGGATACACGCAGGTGTACCCACCGGCGTAGTCCATATCCTTCATCGCGCTCTCGAAGGCCGCGCGGATGCGGCGCATCCGGTGACCCAGCATGTCGCTGAAACGCAGAAGCACAGGTGTATTGATCCCGCGTTTGACCAGCCCGGTCACCATCGAGTGCAGATCGACCGACTGTTCTGGGTCCGCGGTCGGGCAAATCTCGATCGTTCCCCGATCCGAGACCCGGACGTAATCACCGCCCCACCCGCCCACGCCGTACAACTCCGACGCGAGCTGCGGCGACCATTCCTCGCTCCCTCCCACCGGTCGGCCGGAGGTCGAGGAATCGATCTTCTCGTTGGTGATTGCGCTCACGGGCTGGAACCCTCCGTCGGGGCTGACGAGGTCAAAAACAAAGCCCGGACGCCTGATACAGCGGGTCCGGCGGTGCATTTTACCGAGCGAACCCTAGTCGCGCAGCGAAGACGCGGTGAAGGTTTTGCCCGTCGTTTCAGGGTCCCATGTCCAAGCCGGCCCACGACGACGCTCATAGTCCGCCCAAAGCTCAAACCAGTACGCCCGGAACCGATGCTCGCCATAAGGCCGGTAGTGCTCCTCGACCCGCTCACGAAGGCGCTTGTCCTCGCCCTCCATGCCGAGGACCGAACGGGCATGGCGCATCGTCTCGGTGTCAACAGGCAAGTGCCCATACCGACCGAGCAGTTGCATGACGTTCGAAGCAGCGTACGGCCCGATGCCCGGCAGACCCAGCAACTGCTCGTACACCTCATCGTCCGGACGCGAGGAGTCCTCGAGACCGTCCACAGCAGACGCCCCAACCGCGAACAACCGCCCGATCTCCACGATGCGCACATCTCGGTAACCGACCCCGCACCGGGCCCGGAGCGTACCCGGCTTGCGTCGCGCCAGTTGCGACGGCCGGGGAAACGCCGGGTTCACGACCGTGCAGAGCCTCTCGTTCATCCGGATCGTGCTCGTCCACGCGACGTTGCAACTCGTCACCGTCTTGATGACATCTTCGAACAGCGTCGGGCTGCGGAACAGCCTCGCCCGACCAGAGCGTCGGAACTCCGGCGCGGATCGGTGGAAGGCCCGTACGCCCTGATCTTCCAGGTTCAGCATCCGTCTGACCTGCGACCTCAGCGACGCCAGATCCGCCCGGTCCAGCCGCTGGTCGCAGCGCACGCGGACGGGGCTGCCCTTCGAACCCGCCGGCTGGTCGATCACCGCGCGGACGGTCAGCCACGCTCCCGGCTCGCCGACTTCGAACGTACGGCCGAGGCTTTCCGTCGCCGGGTCCCAACGGTTCGGCGCCAGAAGGAAGTAGCCGTACGAACAGACATCACGCCGGAACGCGTAATCCGGCGGTACCGCGAACTTCAGTGTGGAACCCGACGCTCGCTCGCGCTCAGGCACGGATCTCGGTCCCGACCCGCGGGATCAGATACGTCGCGATGTTCACGCACAGCCGATCACCCAGCCTCGCGAACATCTCGTACTTCTTCTCAGCGTCTCGGGCGAACTCGTCGGTCGTCATGCCCGCGGCGTGGAGATCCGACCGCGCATCCGCGAGAAGCTCATTCATCATCGGTCGGTCGGCCTCGAAGTGGTACTGGAAGCCGTACGTCCGCATCCCCACACGGAACGCCTGGTTCTTGCACTGCGCCGACTTCGCCAGCTGCACGCCGCCCGGAGGCAACTCCGTGACCTCGTACCGGTGCAGGGAGAACTGAGGCGTTTTCCACGCGATGCCCGCAAGGATCGTGTCCGTGTGGGCGATCGGAAGCAGGTCAACATCAACGAAACCGGCCTCTCGGCTCGCCGACGTTTCGACCTTGCCCCCGAGCGCCTCAGCGACCAACTGAGCGCCGAGGCAGACACCGACAACCGGAAGCCCGCGTTCGTGTGCACCGCGAATGAACTCGCGTTCCTTCTCCAGCCAGGTGTGCTTGTCGTCCACGTTCGCCGCGCCGCCGAGCGAGATCACTCCGTCCACGTCATCGAAATCGGCCGGGACGCTGTCGCCCTGATCAAGACGGCGGGTGTCCAGTTTGAAGGCGTGGTCGCGAAGGGTCATCCCGAGGCGACCGGGCTTGTTCTTGGCATCGTGCTGAAAAACGATAATCGGCATAGCGAGCAGTGTAGCAG
>Ga0209578_10001289_pt1 | contig 23903 bp, 32 predicted proteins | sample tdAd472_FD_187127 | JGI IMG/M metagenome (GOLD analysis project Ga0209578, IMG submission 187127) | Marine sediment microbial communities from the Atlantic coast under amendment with organic carbon and nitrate - tdAd47.2 (SPAdes)... | ecosystem: Environmental > Aquatic > Marine > Coastal >...
GCCGCCGCGATCGCTCGCGACCACGGGGATATCACCGGCATCCATGAGATGCTCGCGCCTGCCTGCCTGTCCCAGGGTGTATACCGGCGGGTGTTCCACCAGCCACAGCTCGTCGCCGCTGTCTTCGTCCCTCGCGTCGGTGGCGTGACGCATTCTCTGCCAGGTATCAGCGTAGTCCCCGAGTCCCAGGGTGCGGACTGTCAGATCACTCCTGGAAGTCAGTCGATCTCTCCGCGCATCAGGCGTTGCTTGTAGTCCTGGAAGAGCCCGTTCACCCGCTGCCACAACGGTCCCGGCTCACCTTCTCCCACCGCCTCACCGTCGAGTCGCACCACCGGCGCCACCTCCTTCGTGGAGCTCGTCACCCAAATCTCCGCGGCGGTGCGAAGATCCGCTTCCGGGATCGCCTCCTCCCGGACCTCGATGTCCGCGGCCGCCATCAGCTCGATGAGCAGGTCCCGGGTGATGCCGCCGAGGATGTGCGCGCTCTTCGGTGGCGTGCGCAAGGCGTCGCCAGCCGCCACGAACACGTTTGTGGCCGAGCCCTCGGTCACCTCGCCGTCGCGCACCATGATCGCCTCCGAGGCCCCGAAATCCTCGGCCTCCTGGCGCATGAGCACGTTGGGCAACAGCGCGACGGACTTGATGTCGCAGCGGGTCCAGCGAATGTCGGGCCGGGTAATGACGTGCAAGGGTCGCGTCTGCGGATCGGTATTCAACGCCTTGGACATGGCAAACACCGTGGGCAACGCGGCCGGCGGAAACGCGTGATCCCGAGGGGCCGCGCCTCGGGTGACCTGCACATAGACGGCCTGGTGGCCGCCGCCGTTGCGCTCGACGATACCCTCGAGCAGCGCCTTCCAGCCTGCACGATCAAGGGGATCGACGATTCGAACCGCGGCGAGACTTCTCTCGAGCCTCTCCAGGTGCTCATCGGCGCGGAACGGCCGTCCCCCGTAGACGGGAATCACTTCGTAGACACCGTCGGCGAACAGGAAGCCGCGGTCCAGCGGCGATATGCGCACGTCCGCGAGTGGCTGGTATTCCCCATCGAGGTACGCGATCGTCATGGCAGCCTTCCCTTATTCGAACCAGAGCTTGACGTAGTCGCTCATGCGTCGCCACAGCCCTCCCTTCGGCACCTCGCCCAGCGCCACGAGGGGGCGCTCGGCGACGGCCTCGCCGTTCAGGGAGACCGTGACGGTGCCGAGGCCCTGGCCGGCGACGACCGGCGCGAGGATTTCGGATCGCGGGACCGCGTTGGTGGCGAGCTTCTTGAACTCACCCCGCGGCACGGTGAGGTAGAGGTCCTCGGCGACGCCGGCTTCCAGCTGGGGGGACTCGCCCTGCCAGACACGCACCTGAGTGATGGGCACGCCACCCTCGAACACGAGGCTGGTCTCGAAGAATCGAAACCCGTAGCCGAGCAGCGCCTGGGTCTCGGTGAGACGGGACTCCTCGCTCGCGGATCCCAGCAGCGCCGATACGAGACGCATGCCGTCTGCTTTCTTTGACGCCACCAGGCAGTAGCCAGCCGCCTCGGTATGCCCGGTCTTGACGCCGTCGACGGCGTCGTCGCGCCGCAGCAGCGGGTTGCGGTTGTACTGCTTGATGTCGTTCCAGGTGTACTCCCGCACCGCGTGCAGGGGATAGTGGGCGGGGAAGTCACGAATGAGCGCGGCCGCCATGGTGGCCATGTCCCGGGCGGTCGAGTAGTGATCCTTATGGGGCAGCCCCGACGCGTTGACGAAGTGCGAATCCGTCATGCCCAGCTTCCTGGCGTGCTGATTCATCAGATCGGCGAACGTGGACTCGTCTCCCGCGACGAACTCCGCCAGGGCCACGCTGGCGTCGTTGCCCGACTGGATTATAACGCCCTTTAGCAGGTCCTCGACGGGGACCTCCGTATCCACCCGGATGAACATTTTCGAGCCGCCCATCTTCCAGGCCTTCTTGCTGATGAGAACGGGATCTTCCAGAGAGAACTTGCCCTGCCCGAGCTCGGCGAGGACCACGTACACGGTCATCATCTTGGTGAGGCTCGCCGGCTCCACGGCCTCGTCGGCATTGACCTCCACCAGCACCCGACCGCTGTCATAGTCCTGGAGGATGTAGGAACGCGCCTTGATCTGCGGAGGCGTCGGATTCAATACCGCGGCAGTCGCCAACGGCAGGGCCGATGGCAGGGCCAACAGGGCAAATAGACCCAGGGCGATTAACCCATGGGCGGCTGTCGAAATTCTCCTCACACGCTGAACTCCCGTTCGATTCTCACTCGATGATGATTCGCGGCTCTTCATGGCCGAGATCCGTTATCCGCTGCGCCAGGCGGTCGGCCTTGGTGACGTCGGGGATCGGCCCGACCCGCACGCGATAGGTGATTCTTCCACCGATCTGCACCGGCTGGATGTTGACCGGGCCGCCGGAAACGCTCTGCATCTTCCACTTCATCTGCTCGGCGTTGGCACGCACGCTGAACGACCCTGTCTGCAGGTAGAGCTGCACGGGTCCGTCCGAAGGGGCGGATGCCGAGGTCGCGGCCATCACGGGCTCCGGCGCGCGGGGGTCGAGCGCCGTCACCTCCACGTAGCCCGTGCCCTTACCCAGGATGCCGAGCTTCCAGGCGGCGGTATAGGACAGATCGATGATGCGATTGCTGTGGAACGGGCCGCGGTCATTGACCCGCGTGACGATGCTGCGGCCGTTATTCAGATTCGTCACCCGCACATAGGTCGGCAACGGCAGTGTCTTGTGCGCCGCCGTCATGGCATACATGTCGTAGGGCTCGCCGCTCGACGTGCGGCGCCCGTGGAATTTGGTCCCGTACCAGGAAGCAACGCCACGCTCGCTGTACCCGTCGCTCGTGTCGAGGGTGTAGTAGCGCTTCCCGAGCACCTTGTAGGAGCGGGGGTTGCCGTAGCGGCTCCTGGGCTCGACCCGCGGCACGGCGTCGGGGACCGAGGACACGTCGACGCTCTCCCTGGGGTAGCCGTCGTCGACGGTGGCGCGGCCGCAGGCCGCCAGCAACAGGGCGATGACGGCGACGGCCGGGAAGCGCGCAACGGAGCGGCGGGGAGTCACCCCGCGTCCCGCCTCACCCTTCCACACCGCTGTATCTCTTGCGGATTTCCTGAGCAAGCTGGAACACCGCCATGGCATACAAGCTGCTGTGATTGTAACGGGTTATGGCGTAGAAGTTCTGCAGCCCCACCCAGTGCTCCGTGTCATTCTTGTTGGCGAACTCGATGAGCGCCCCCGGAGCCTCGTTGTCGCTGGCGTAGAGCACGATCACGCCGAAGTTGTCCATGTCCGATACCGGCGTGTTGGGCTTCAGGCCCTTCTTCACGAGCACCTTGTACTGCTCGCCGCTGACGCTCGCGGGGAGCGCGATGGCCTCGTCCCGACGCCAGCCGTGGACCTTGAGATAGTTGGCGACGCTGCCGATGGCATCGCTCTCGTTCGTCAGCAGATCCCGCACGCCGTCGCCGTCGAAATCAACTGCGTAGCGCCGGTAGCTGCTGGAGATGAACTGGGGGATGCCCATGGCGCCGGCGTAGGAGCCCTTCACCTTCGGCGTATCAAAGCTCTCCTGTCGGGAAAGAACCAGGAACTCCTCGAGCTCGCGCTTGAAGAACTTGCTGCGCTTGGGGTAACGAAATGCGAGCGTCGACAGGGAATCCAGTACCAGGTACTTGCCCTTGCGCGTGCCATAGAAGGTCTCGACGCCGATGATGGCGACGATGATCTCCGGCGAGACCCCGTACTTTCGGGATGCCTCGTCGAGGGTCTTCGCGTGGGCGCGCCAGAACTGCTCGCCCTTCGCGATGCGGCTCTCGGTCAGGAATATCGGGCGATACTGGTACCAGTCCAACGACTCCGCGGGACGCTGGATGGCCTCCAGGATGTCCGGGCGCACCCGCACGCCGCCGAGGATGCGCTCGAGCTGGTCACTCTCGAACCCGTGGCGCGAGACCATATCGTTCACGAAAGGGGCGATCTCGGTGTCCGGGTCGAGCCGCTCCGGGGTCCCGGATTGCACCGGCGTGCCGGAGCAGGCGAGCAAGCCGATGAAGCCGAGCAGGAGGCCCGGCTGGCGCACGGGCCGCAGCCAGCGCGCGAGGCCCCCCGCGGGCATATTCATGGCGATCCTCATACTCCGCGAACGGCCCTGTTCATTCCGAGATCAAGCGCCTGTGGGTGTGGAGCGACATGAGAATTCCGAACGCGGCCATTACGGTGACGAGCGAGGTGCCTCCATAGCTCAAGAGCGGCAACGGTAATCCAACCACGGGCAAAAGCCCACTTACCATTCCGATATTGACGAAAACATAGACGAAAAACGTCAGAACCAGGCTGCCGGCCAGGAGCCGCGCATAGGAATCCTGGGCCTGGGATGCGATGAACAGACCCCGGAACACGACCGCGAGGTAGGCGGCGATGAGGATCAGTACACCAGACAGCCCGAACTCCTCGCTGAATACCGCAAAGACGAAATCCGTCGACCGCTCGGGCAGGAAATCCAGCTGGGATTGTGTCCCGTTCAGCCATCCCTTTCCATAGGTCCCACCGGAGCCGATCGCGATCTTTGACTGGATAATGTGGTAGCCGGTTCCCAGGGGATCCTGCTCCGGGTTGAGAAACGTGAGGACCCGCTGGCGTTGGTAGTCATGCATCATGTACCACATTACCGGCGCGCCCGCGGACGCGAGAATCGCGCATGCCGTGATCAGGCGTACGCTGATCCCACCGAGGAACAGCACGAACGCGCCGGAGCACGCGATCAGCAGCGCGGTTCCCAGATCCGGCTGGCGCGCGATCAGCAGGGTCGGCACAACCACGAGGACGCCGGCCACGAGGATGCGCATGAACGACGGAGGCAGCGCGCGCCCGCCGAGATAGTAGGCCACCATCATCGGCACGGTAATCTTCAGCATCTCCGAGGGCTGGAAGTTCAGCGGACCGATTCTTATCCATCTCTGGGCACCCTGGGCCACGTCGCCGAAGGCCAGCACGGCGACCAGCAGCACGATTCCGATGGCGTAGAGCCAGGGAGTCCAGAAGAACAGGTGCCGCGGCGAGACCTGGGCGAGCACGAACATGGCCGTGAAGGCCACGGCCAGGCGAATGCCCTGGCGGGTGAGCAGGTTCATATCCTGGCCCCCCGCGCTGTAGAGGACGGCGAGCCCGATGCCCGAGAGCACCAGCAGGCCCAGCAGCAACGGAATGTCGATGTGCAGGCGCTGGGCGAGGGTGCGCCGATCGTGCATGGCAGTGGACGACGGCGACAGAGAGCCGTAGGGGGTCCAGAGTGGTTGCAGCTCGCTCATTGCCGCGATGCCTGCGGGGCGGCCAGGCCGGGGACCTCGGCGGCGGTGAGGATGAGTTGCTCGTCATCCTCCTCGAGCACCTCCTGGAAGTAGTGGTCCATCACCCTGCGGGCGATGGGCGCGGCGGTCTTGCTGCCGCTGCCGCCGTTCTCCACCAGCACGGCGACGGCGATGCGCGGATTGTCCACCGGCGCGAAGGCCACGAACAGCGCGTGGTCACGGAGCTTCTTGTCGATCTTCTCCGCGTCGTACTCCTCGTCCTGTGCGATGCCGAAGACCTGCGCGGTGCCGGTCTTGCCCGCGATGCGATAGGTCGCGCCCTTACCGATGCGCCGCGCGGTTCCCTTCGGGCCGTGCACCACATCGGCCATGGCATTGATGACGACCTGCCAGTTCGTCTCCAGATTGGGCGCGATGGTGTCCATGGTCTCCGGCACCAGATCCACGCTGCTCTGGGTCGCCGTGTCGTCGCGCCGCAGTACGACCTGGGGACGCAAGCGCACGCCCCGGGTGCTCAGCGTCGCCGTGGCCATGGCGAGCTGCAGCGGTGTCGCCAGGGTAAATCCCTGGCCGATGCCGGTGATCAGTGTCTCGCCGGGGAACCACACCTGACCCTTGGCTCTTCGCTTCCACTCCTCGGAAGGCATGAGGCCCGCGCTCTCGCCGTGGAGATCGATTCCCGTGCGCGCACCGAACCCGAACAGGGCCAGGTAGTCGTGCATCTCGGTGATCCCCATCTGCTGGGCCAGCGCGTAATAGTACACGTCGCAGGATTCGACGATGGAGCGGGTGACGTCCACCTTGCCGTGACCCCACTTCTTCCAGTCCCGGTAGCGGCGCTCGCGGCCGGGAAGCCGGAACCACCCCGGGCAGAAGATCTCGTGATCCGCCTCGACGTGCTCGTGCTCGAGTCCGGCCAGGCCCATGAATGGCTTCACCGTCGACCCGGGGGGATACTGTCCGTTGAGGGCACGGTTGAACAGCGGCCGCTCGGGGGACGCCAGCAGGTTCCGATAGCTCTTCGAGTCGATGCCGTCGACGAAGGGATTCGGGTCGTAGACCGGCGTGCTGGCGAAGGCGAGCAATCCGCCGGTGGCCGGGTCCACGGCGATCACGGCGCCGTTCTCGAGGCCCAGCGCCCGCTCGGCGACCGCCTGCAGGGATGAATCGACCGTGAGGTAGAGGTTGTTGCCCGGCACCGGGTCGCTGCGCTCGAGTACCCGCAGGATGCGTCCCTGGGCGTTGGTCTCCACATGCTGGAACCCGGGCTTGCCGTGGAGCAGCGATTCGTAGGCCTGCTCGACACCGGTCTTGCCGATGTGGGTCGTGCCGCGGTACTCCGCGGCGTCCACCCTCTGCAGATCCTCCTCGTTCATGCTGGCGACGTAGCCGAGGAGGTGGACGGCGGACGCGCCGAGGGGATAGCTCCGGGTCAGGCGCGCATGCACGTCGGCGCCGGGAAATCGGTGCCGATTGACGGAGAAGCGCGCGACCTCCTCCTCGTTCAGGCGGAAGCGCAGGGGCACGCTCTGAAAGCGGCGCTTCTTCTTCAGCATCTTGCGAAAACGCTCCCCGTCCTCGTCGCTGATCTCCACCAGCTCGCCGAGCTCCGCCAGCAGCGCCTGCATGTCCTCGACGTTCTCGGGGACCACCTCGAGGGTGAAGGTCGGGGTGTTCTGGGCGAGCTCCACGCCGTTGCGGTCGTAGATGAGACCGCGGGTCGGCGCGAGGGGGACGATCTTGACGCGGTTGTTCTCGGAGAGCGTGCTGAAGTGCTCGTACTCCATCACCTGGAGCTGGGCCATACGCAAGACCAGCAGTCCCGCGAGAACCAGGATGCCGAAGCAGGCAGCGATCACCCTGCCCCGGACGATGCGCGCCTCCCGGGCGGGATCCTTGATGGTGTGAAGGGGCTTCATGCCACCTGATAGCGGCGGCGCACGTCGCGCAGCACGATGAAGATCCACGGCCACAGCAGCATGCTCACCAGCGGCGCGGACCAGTAGGCGGACGCGAGCACCGGTAGACCCTGGATGCCGGTGATCCAGAGGATCAGCGCCTGGTAGAGAAATACCAGCCCGAAGACGCTCACACTCTGCTGCCAGATGGGCAGCACGCGCACTTGACGGTGAAAGCGGTGGGCGACGAAGGCGACCACCGCCAGCGCCAGCGCGTGCTGGCCGAGCAGCGTGCCGGTCAGCACGTCCAGGAAGAGCCCCAGCGTCCAGCCCATGATTATGCCCGTATAGCTCGGCGCCGCCATGCACCAGTAGATGAGCACCAGCGCGACCCAGGCGGGCCGCCACAACGCCGCCCACGCGGGCATGGGGAGCGCCGTCAACATGAGTGCCACCAGGAAGCTCAGCGCGATGGCGATGTAGCCGGCGCGGGTCTCACTCATTCGGCGTCCTCCGCGTTGGCGGGCATGTGGTCGCTTTCCTGGCTCGTTTGCGACGGCCACACGAGCAGTACCTCGCGGTTGCGCTCGAGCCGCGCGCTCGGCTGCACCGTCACCGTGGCGAAGGGTCGGCCGCGATTGCGCTCGATGTTGACGATGCGCCCGACGGGATACCCCGCGGGGAAGCGCCCACCCAGCCCGGAGGTCACGAGCACGTCGCCGATACGCACGTCCGAGTTGTTGGGGAGGTGCGCGAGCTCCAGCTGATTGAGCGGACCGCTGCCGACGGCGAGCGATCGCAGCCCGCTGCGATGATTCTGTACCGGCAACGCGTGGCTGGGATCGGTGATGAGGAGCGCGTTGCTCGAGAACGGCGCCACGTGCACGACCTGGCCCATGACGCCGTTGGAGTCGATGAGCGACTGGCCTACCTCGACGCCGTCCCGGGATCCCTTGTTGAGCACGATGCGGCGGCTGTAGGGATCCATGTCCACCGACAGGAGCTCGGCGACCAGCACGCGCTCGCCGACCTTCGCCGACGAATCCAGGAGGTTTCGCAGGCGCCGGTTCTCGGCTTCCAGATCGGCGAACTTTTCGAGACGCGTATCCAGCAGGAACTGGTTCTCGCGCAGACGGTTGTTCTCGGCGATGAGCCGGTGACGGGAAGAGAAGTACTCCGCCATCCAGTTGCCCGCCTGAATGGGCAGGTCGACGGCGACCTGGAGCGGATAGACGAGAGTGCTGAGAACGCTGCGCACGGCCTCGAGGTGCTGGGCGCGATGATCCACCGTCATGAGCACCACGGATACCACGGTGACGGCGATCAGACGGGTCAGCGATGCAGACCCGCGATCGAACAGTCGATTATTCGGCTTGATGATCTCGCTCCAACCGAGTGCCGCCCCAAGTGTCGTCAATCAGTGGCCGAGTCGGCGTGCCGCGAGCCGGACTCAGCCGCTCACTCTAACGCAAAGACATCGACGCCCTTCTCGTCGACCATTTCGAGCGCGCGCCCACCGCCCCGCGCGACGCAGGTCATCGGATCCTCGGCGATGATCACCGGTATACCCGTCTCCTCCATGAGGAGGCGATCCAGATCCTTCAGAAGCGCGCCGCCGCCGGTGAGCACCATGCCGCGCTCCGCGACATCGGCGCCGAGCTCCGGGGGCGTCTGCTCCAGGGCCGTCTTGACGGCACTGACGATGCCGGAGAGGGGCTCCTGGAGGGCCTCGAGAATCTCGTTGCTGTTGAGAACGAAGCTGCGCGGAATGCCTTCGGCAAGATTGCGGCCGCGCACGTCTATCTCCTTCACTTCACTCCCGGGATAGGCGGAGCCCACCTCGTGCTTGATTCTCTCCGCCGTCGCCTCGCCGATGAGGGTGCCGTAGTTGCGGCGGATGTAGTTGATGATCGCCTCGTCGAATCGATCGCCACCGATGCGCACCGACTCGGAGTAGACGATGCCGTTCAGCGAGATGACGGCGACCTCCGTCGTGCCGCCGCCGATGTCGAGTACCATGGAACCGCTCGCCTCGCTCACGGGCATGCCGGCGCCGATAGCCGCCGCCATTGGTTCCTCGATGAGAAACACTTCCCGGGCCCCGGCTCCCGCCGCGGACTCGCGGATGGCCCGCCGCTCTACCTGCGTCGATCCACAGGGCACGCACACCAGCACCCGCGGACTCGGACGCAGGAACTTGTTCTCGTGAGCCTTGTGAATGAAGTGCTGAAGCATCTTCTCGGTGACGGTGAAGTCCGCGATGACGCCGTCCTTGAGCGGACGGATGGCCATGATGTTGCCGGGCGTGCGCCCGAGCATGCTCTTCGCCGACTCACCCACCGCGGCGATGTTCTTGGTGCCGCCGGGGCCGCGCTCCTGGCGGATGGCCACCACGGAAGGCTCGTTCAAGACGATGCCTTTGCCGCGCACGTAGATGAGGGTGTTGGCTGTACCGAGATCGATGGAGAGATCGTTGGAAAAAAGCCCACGAACGCGCTTGAACATCAGGACCTACCTTGGCTGGGGGTGGCGATTACCAATGGCTTGGTTCGCCGAGTATAATTCGGCCGCACACTGGACTCTGTCGCGACATGGATGGGCGCGTTGAAGGCTCGTCTGAGTGGGCAATAGAAACCAACGGAAATCCCCCTAAATCTAGCAGCGGGCCTCGTTTTCATCAAGTAATATAGGCAGTTAACCAGCCTACCTAACGGGTATTCGTAGCATGGCCATCGACCGGGACGAGATCGCGCGCATCGCCCACCTGGCACGCCTCGAGGTGAGCGACGAGGCCGCGGCCGAGGCCGCCGGTGAGCTCTCGACGATCCTCGACTTCGTAGGCCGAATGAATGCCGTCGACACCACGGGGGTGACGCCGATGGCCCATCCCCTGGACGCGAATCAGCGGCTTAGAGAAGACCAAATCACGGAATCCGACCGCCGCGCCGAGTTTCAGGCCGGCGCCCCGGCCGTGGAAGACGGACTCTACCTGGTTCCCAAGGTCATCGAGTAGCACCGGGTAGCACCGGGCCGGCCACCGGCTCCGGGCCCTCCGGCGCCCCCGCGAACCCTGACTATTCATCGGCCCCCGAAGTCCCGACCTTGAGCGACGACATGCACGAAAAATCCGTACGCGAGCTGCAGCGGGGCCTGCGGGACCGGGCGTTCTCCAGCGTCGAGCTCGTGGAGGCCTTCCTGGTCCGCATCGAGGCCCGGGATCCGGGCCTGAACAGCCTCGTTACCGTGACCGGCGAGCAGGCCCTCGCCCGGGCCAGGGACGCTGACCGGCGCCTCGCCGCCGGTGAGGACAGCCCCCTGACGGGCATCCCGCTGGTGCACAAGGACATCTTCTGCACCCGGGGCGTGCGCACCAGCTGCGGGTCGCGGATGCTGGACAACTGGCTCGCCCCCTACGACGCCACCGTGGTGGAGCGCCTGGAGGCGGCCGGCGCCTGCATGCTCGGCAAGACCAACATGGACGAGTTCGCCATGGGCTCGTCCACCGAGAACAGCTACTACGGCCCCACCCGCAATCCCTGGGACCGGTCCCGGGTCCCGGGGGGCTCCTCCGGGGGCTCTGCGGCGGCGGTGGCGGCGCGGCTCTCACCGCTGGCCACCGGCACGGACACCGGCGGGTCCATTCGCCAGCCCGCGGCCATGTGCGGCATCACCGGCATCAAGCCCACCTACGGGCGGGTCTCCCGCTACGGGATGGTGGCCTTCGCCTCGAGCCTGGATCAGGGCGGGGTGCTCGCCAGGAGCGCCGAGGATGCCGCCTTCGGACTCGCCGCGATGGCGGGATTCGACCCCCGGGATTCCACCAGCATCGACCGGCCGGTGGACGACTACCCGGCCATGCTCGACGGGGACCTCTCGGATCTGCGCATCGGCGTGCCGAAGGAGTACTTCGGCCAGGGCCTCGACTCCGGCGTCGGGGACCGGGTACGGGAGGCCCTGGACGCCTACCAGGGTCTCGGGGCGACCCTGGTGGACGTGAGCCTCCCCCACGCGGATCTCTGCATACCGGTCTACTACGTCGTCGCGCCGGCAGAGTGCTCGTCGAATCTCTCCCGCTACGACGGCGTGCGCTTCGGGCACCGCGCCGAAGGCGCATCGGATCTCCTGGACATGTACAAGCGTACCCGCAGCGAAGGCTTCGGCGCCGAGGTTAAGCGCCGCATCCTGGTAGGCACCTACGTGCTGTCGGCAGGTTACTACGACGCCTACTACCTGAAGGCCCAGCAGCTGCGCCGGCGCATCAGCGAGGACTTCCAGAAGGCCTTCGCCGAGGTGGACGTCATCATGGGACCCACCACCCCCGGCACCGCCTTCCCCATCGGCGAGAAGGTCGACGACGCGATCACCATGTACCTCTGCGACGTCTTCACCACCGGCGTCAATCTGGCCGGCCTTCCCGCCGCGTCCATCCCGGCGGGCTTCGCCGACGGCCTCCCCGTGGGGCTTCACATCATCGGCAACTACTTCCAGGAGGCGCGCCTGCTGAACGCCGCGCACCAGTACCAGCAGGCCAGCGACTGGCACCTGCGCTCACCGGCGGATATCGGGTGAACGAGATGCAGTGGGATCCCGTCATCGGTCTGGAGATTCACGCCCAGCTGGCCACCAGGAGCAAGATCTTCTCCGGTGCCTCCACCGCCTACGGAGCCGAGCCGAACACTCAGGCCTGCGCGGTGGATCTCGGGCTCCCTGGGGTGCTGCCGGTCCTGAACGCCGAGGTGGTGCGCATGGCGATCATGTTCGGTCTCGCCGTCGACGGGAACGTTGCCGAACACTCGGTGTTCGCCCGCAAGAACTATTTCTACCCCGATCTTCCCAAGGGTTATCAGATAAGCCAGTACGAGCTGCCCATCGTCCATGGCGGGCACCTGGACGTCACGCCGGATGACGGCGAGCCGTTCACCGTCGGCATCACACGGGCGCATCTCGAGGAGGATGCCGGCAAGTCGCTGCATGACGCGTTCCAGGGGATGACGGGGATCGATCTCAATCGCGCCGGCACCCCGCTCATCGAGATCGTCTCCGAACCGGACATGGGCTCGGCGGCCCAGGCGGTCGCCTATATGCGCAAGATCCACACCATCGTGCGCTATCTCGGCATCTGCGACGGCAACATGCAGGAAGGATCCTTGCGCTGCGACGCCAACGTCTCGGTCCGGCCCTCGGGCTCAACGACCCTCGGAACCCGCGCTGAGCTCAAGAACCTGAACTCATTCCGCTTCGTGGAGCGCGCCATCGAGATCGAGATCGAGCGCCAGATCGAGGTCTTGGAGGGCGGCGGTACCGTCGTGCAGGAGACCCGCCTGTACGACGAGGTCCGGGACGAGACCCGTTCCATGCGCAGCAAGGAGGAAGCCGAGGACTATCGCTACTTCCCGGATCCGGACCTGCTGCCGGTTGTGATCGGCACGGAGACCATCGCGGCCATTCGGGCGGCGCTGCCGGAGCTGCCCGACGCGCGGCGACATCGTTTCGTGAACCAATACGGCCTCGCCCCTGATCTCGCCGACCAGCTGACCGCGTCGCGGGCCGTGGCGGACTACTTCGAGGCCGTTCAGGCAAGCGCCGGCGGCGACGCCAGGATAAGCGCCAACTGGATCACCGGCGAGCTGACGGCCCATCTCAATCGCGATCAGGTCGAGATAGACGCGAGCCCCGTCACGCCCGGCATGTTGGCCGGTCTGCTGGCGCGCATCGACGACGAGACCGTTTCCGGCACCGGCGCCAAGGAAGTGCTCGCCGCCATGTGGGACGGCGAAGGCGACGCCGACGGCATCATCGCGTCACGGGGTCTCCGGCAGATGTCCGACAGCGGCGCGCTCGAGGAGGCCGTCGACAAGGTGCTCGCCGAGAACCCCGATCAGGTGGAGCAATACCGCGCGGGCAAGACCAAGGTCATGGGATTCCTGGTGGGCCAGGTCATGAAGGCATCCGGCGGCAAGGCGAATCCGAAGCGGGTCAGTGAACTGATGAAGCGTAGGTTGGGCTGAGCGCAGCGAAGCCCAACCTACGGGGAAACGCCGTCACCCACTGCGATCCCCAGCTGCTCCCGCGCGCTGCCCTGATTCACCGCAATCTCCGCCAGCCCGCAGGAGTTCGCGTACCAGAAGGCCTCCCCCGGGGCCACCTCACCGAAGGTGCGCGCCGGCGCCACGGCGTGACCGCCCACCTGGAGTTGCTGCCCACCGTCGAGGGTGCTCGCCCGCAGCCCCGTCATGGCATTGCCGAAGTCATCCAGATAGATAATCTCCGCGAGATCGTCCGGCCAGTCCTGGGGACCCACGCTGGCCGCATCCACCGGATCCCCCGGCACCTCCTCGCCCCGCGCCAGCATCGCCGCCACCGGCGCGAAGAGATCCCGGCCGTGGAAGCTGTCGGAGAGCCGCGAGGGCCGCCACGTGATCCGCCACACCTGGCTCGGCGGGTGCTGCTGGGCGACGATGGAGAACAACCCGTTCCCCGGTCCCACGTACCACCGATCCCCCGCGCGCATGACCACGGGCTCGCGGCTCTCGGTGCCGACCCCCGGGTCGACCACCCCGAGCAGCACCGCCCCGGGCGGGATCTCCGCGCTCAGGGATGCCAGCAGATAGGCCGCCGAGCGGGGTCTCAGGGGCGTCAGATCGGACATCAGATCCACCACCGGCACACTCGGCGCGTGGCGTTCGATGCTGAGGCGCATCTGCCCGAGATAGGGACCGCCGCGCCCGAAATCCGTGAACATGAGAATCATGGAGGGGAGTATGACCAAATTTACGCCGTGCAGGCGATAACGATTCTCATTCAGGAAACGCTTCCGCGGAAGCGGGCCCGGGTATCCGAATAGCCTGAAACCAAAGAACCAGGCCAGGCCCGGTTCTCATGGTCGTCCAAACGCGTGAAGGCCGGCTACTCGGACGCTTCGGCGGCTGCCTCGTCCTCGCGCTCCGGCCGGTCTACCAGCTCGACGTAGGCCATGGGTGCGCTGTCGCCCGCGCGCGACCCACACTTGAGGATGCGCAGATAACCCCCCGGACGCTGCTTGTAGCGTGGCCCAAGCTCGTTGAAGAGCTTGTTTACCGACTCCCGATCCCGCAGCCGTGAGAACGCCAGGCGCCGGTTGGCAACGCTGTCGTTCTTCGCGAGCGTGATCAACGGCTCGACGACGCGGCGCAGTTCCTTGGCCTTCGGCACGGTGGTCTTGATGAGCTCGTGGCGAACGAGAGACGTGGACATGTTCTTGAACATGGCCTCGACATGGGTGCGGTTGCGGTTCAGTTTACGACCGCTCTTACGGTGACGCATGACTATGCTCTCGCTCTTTGCTCTTGCTCAGGATCTCTTTTCGGGACCTTCGTCCGCTCAGGCGTTGTCGTCGCCGTAGAGACCGGCGGGCGGCCAGTTCTCCAGGCGCATGCCCAGTGACAGGCCGCGGGCGGCCAGCACGTCCTTTATCTCGGTCAGGGACTTCTTTCCCAGGTTGGGTGTCTTCAACAGCTCCACCTCGGTGCGCTGAATCAGATCGCCCACGTAGTAGATGCTCTCGGCCTTGAGGCAGTTGGCGGAACGGACCGTCAACTCGAGGTCGTCCACAGGGCGGAGCAGGATCGGATCGATGTCCGGCACCTCCGGCGTGGCCGGCTTGTCCTCGGGCGTGATGTCCTCGACGAAGAAGGCGAGCTGGTCGCGCAACAGGGTCGCCGCGCGCTGGATCGCATCCCTCGGGTCGAGGGTCCCGTTGGTCTCGAGCTCGATGATGAGCTTGTCGAGGTTGGTCCGCTGCTCGACGCGGGCACTCTCCACCACGTAGGACACCCGGCGCACGGGCGTGAACGAGGCGTCCAGCAGAAGCTTGCCGATGGGCCGCTCCACTTCCTCCTCGGCGACGCGGGCGGCGGCGGGCTGATATCCCCTGCCCTGCTGCACGGTCATGCTCATGTTGAGCTGCCCGGACTTCGTGAGGTGCGCGATGACGTGATCGGGGTTCACCACCTCGACGTCGTGATCGATGACGATGTCGCTGGCGAGCACCGTGCCGGGACCCTTCTTGTTGATGGTCAGCACCGACTCGCTGCGGGAATGCATGCGAATGGCGAGGCCCTTCAGGTTCAAGAGGATCTCGGTGACGTCCTCCTGGACGCCTTCGATGGTGGTGTATTCGTGCAGTACCCCTTCGATCTCCACTTCGGTGACGGCACATCCAGGCATGGAGGAAAGCAGCACACGCCGCAGCGCATTGCCCAAGGTGTGGCCGAATCCCCGATCCAGGGGCTCGATGACGACCTTCGCCGTGTCGGCAGCGACCTGCCGGACGTCGACGACGCGGGGGGTGAGTAGCTGTGTAGCAGCAACCTGCATGGTATTGGGGTCTCCTGTCTCTTAAAGACTTGGCGTAACTACTTGGAGTAGAGCTCGACGACCAATTGCTCGTTCACGTCGGCGGGTAACTCTTCCCGCTCCGGAATGGTCTTGAAAGTGCCCTCCATCTTGCCGACGTCCACGTCGACCCAGTCCGGAAATCCGTACTGCTCGGCGACCGTCAGCGAATCCTGAATGCGCGCCTGCTTCTTCGATTTCTCGCGGATGGCGACCACGTCGCTCGGCTTGATCTGATACGAAGGAATGTTGACGCTGCGCCCGTTGACCGTGATGGCCTTGTGGCTGACCAGCTGCCGGCACTCGGCCCGGGTCACGCCGAAGCCCATGCGGTACACGACGTTGTCGAGGCGACACTCGAGAGCCTTCAGGAGATTCTCGCCGGTGGCGCCCTTCTTCTGGGCGGCCTTGGCGTAGTAGTTCCTGAACTGCTTCTCCAACACGCCGTACATGCGCCGCAGCTTCTGCTTCTCGCGCAGCTGCAGCGCGTAGTCGGACAGGCGGCGCTGGCGGCGCGCGCCGTGCTGGCCCGGCGGGGTCTCCAGCTTGCACTTGGAGTCCAGCGGCCGCGCGCGGCTCTTCAGCATGAGATCGGCGCCTTCGCGTCGGCTCAGTCGGCATTTCGGTCCGGTATATCTGGCCATGGAACTGCTTGTACCTCTAGACGCGGCGCTTCTTGGGCGGCCGGCAGCCGTTGTGTGGAATCGGCGTGACGTCGGTGATGCTGGTGATCTTGAAGCCCGCGTTGTTCAAGGCCCGTACCGCGGACTCGCGGCCGGGGCCGGGGCCCTTCACCCGCACCTCCAGGGTCTTCAGCCCGTTCTCCTTGACCGAATCGGCCACGCGGCTGGCGGCGACCTGGGCCGCGAACGGCGTGCTCTTTCGCGAACCCTTGAATCCGCTGGCGCCGGCCGTCCCCCAGGCAAGCGCATTGCCCTGGCGATCGGTGATGGTGATGACGGTGTTATTGAAGGAAGCGTGCACGTGGGCGATGCCGTCGGTGACGTTGCGCTTTACCTTCTTCTTCGTCTTTGCTTTGGGCTTTGCCATAGTCGATGACTCGTTACTTCTTGATGATCTTGCGCGGGCCCTTACGGGTACGTGCGTTGGTGTGACTGCGCTGGCCGCGCACCGGCAGGCCGCGCCGATGACGGATGCCGCGGTAGCTGCCGAGATCCATGAGGCGCTTGATGTTCATGGACACCTCGCGGCGCAGATCGCCCTCGATGGTGTATCGGGACACCTGGCTGCGGATCGTGTCGAGCTCCTCTTCGGTGAGGTCCTTGACCATCGCCGTCGGGCTTATGCCCGAATCCTTGCAGATGATCTCCGCGCGGGTACGTCCGATGCCGAAGATGGACGTCAGCGAGACCCACGTGTGCTTGCGGTCGGGGATGTTTATACCAGCGATTCGTGCCATGCCATCGTTCTCTCAAAGTTTGGTCGACGAGTGATTGCCAAAACTGCGGAAGTTTAAGCCAAAATCAGATAAGAATCAATGACCTGCGATCAACCCTGACGCTGGCGATGACGCGCGTCCCGGCAGATGACGCGTACCACGCCCTTGCGGCGGATGATCTTGCAGTTCCGGCACATGCGTTTGACCGATGCCCTGACTTTCATCTGATTCTCCCGAAATCGTCCTGTATCGTTCCTGGCCGGCCGGTCAGCGGGGGACGCCGCTGCGGCCGTAGCCCTTGAGGTTCGCCTTCTTCAGCAACCCCTCGTACTGGTGCGACATCATGTGGGCCTGCACCTGGGCCATGAAATCCATGGTCACCACCACGATGATCAGCAGCGACGTGCCGCCGAAATAAAACGGCACCCCCCACTGCAGGATCATGAACTCCGGCAGCAGGCACACGGCCGTGATGTAGGCGGCGCCCCACAGCGTGAGCCGGGTCATGACGCCGTCGATGTAGCGGGCGGTCTGCTCGCCGGGTCGAATACCCGGGATGAAGGCGCCGGACTTCTTCAGATTGTCCGCGGTTTCCTTGGGGTCGAACACCAGCGCCGTGTAGAAGAAGCAGAAAAATATGATCGCGGCCGCGTAGAACATGACGTACAGGGGCTGCCCGGGCGAGAGCGTCGAAGTGATATCCCGCAACCAGGTGAGCCCCTCGGCGCTGCCGAACCAGCCACCCAGGGTAGCCGGGAACAGGATGATGCTGGACGCGAAGATGGGCGGTATCACGCCGGCCATGTTGAGCTTGAGCGGCAGGTGGCTCGTCTGCCCCGCGTACATCTTCCGCCCTACCTGGCGCTTGGCGTAGTTGACCGTGATGCGCCGCTGGCCGCGCTCGACGAAAACCACGAAGGCCGTGACGGTGACGGCGAGGACCGCGATGACCAGAACGAGCAGCGTGTGCAGCTCGCCGGTGCGGGCCAGCTCCAGCGTCCCGCCGATGGCGCTCGGCAGGCCCGCGACGATGCCGGCGAAGATGATGATGGAGATGCCGTTGCCGACGCCCCGCTCGCTGATCTGCTCACCGAGCCACATGAGGAAGACGGTGCCGGTCACCAGGGTCGCGACCGTGGTGATGCGGAAACCCAGGCCCGGATCGATGACCACGGGCAGCGCGCCGGCCTGCTGGCTCTCCAGCGCGATGGCGACGCCGAGCGCCTGGAAGCTCGCCAGACCCACCGTGCCGTAGCGCGTATAGCGCGTAATCTTGCGCCGCCCCGCCTCGCCTTCCTTGCGCAGCTCCTTCAGCCGCGGCTCCACGTGGGTGAGCAGCTGCATGATAATGGCGGCGGAGATGTACGGCATGATGCCGATGGCGAAAACCGAGAAGCGCCCGAGCGCGCCGCCGGAGAACATGTTGAACATGTCGAGGATGGTGCCCCGCTGCTGATCGAAGAGCATGCCGAGCGCCACCGGATCGATACCCGGCACCGGGATGTAAGACCCCATGCGGTAGACGACCAGCGCGCCGAGCACGAACAACAAGCGGTGCTTGAGTTCGTTCGTCGGCCCGCCGCCGCTGGCGGCTTTTGGCTCGCGCGCCATTATCTCAAGCGTCCTCCACCTTACCGCCGGCCGCCTCGATGGCCTTGCGTGCACCGGGGGTAACGGCGATGCCCTTGACCACCACGGCCTTCTCCAGCTTGCCGGCGGCGATGATCTTGGCGCGCTTGACCCGTCGCGCGACGATCTTGGCCGCCTTCAACGCGGCGAGATCGATGGTGTCGGCATCCAGGAAGCCCAGATCGCCCACCCGTACCTCGCCGCTGAAACGCGCCTTGCGGGACACGAAGCCGAACTTCGGCAGGCGCCGCTGGAGCGGCATCTGGCCGCCCTCGAAGCCAATCACGGAGTGACCGCCGGAGCGCGAGCGCTGCCCCTTGTGGCCCCGGCCGCCCGTCTTGCCGACACCGGATCCTCCGCCGCGGCCGACGCGCTTGGCGTCCTTGTGCGCGCCCTCGGCGGGATGCAAATCGTTCAACTGCATGGCTGTTACGCCTCCTCGACCTGAACCATGTAGGACACCTTGTTGATCATGCCGCGGGTGCAGGGGGTGTCCTCCACCTCCACGGTGTGATGCATGCGGCGAAGCCCCAGGCCCCTGACGCAGGCCTTGTGGCTCGCGAGACGCCCGTTGGTGCTGCGCACCAGGGTCACTTTTACGGTCTTTTTGCTGATAGCCATGGTTCTATCCGGTTATCTGTTCCACCGGCAGGCCGCGCTTTGCCGCAATCTGTTCCGGAGACGCCATATCGGCGAGTCCCTTGACCGTCGCGCGGATGACGTTGATGGGATTCGGCGAACCCACACACTTGGCCAGCACGTCGCGCACGCCGAGGACCTCGAATACCGCGCGCATGGGGCCGCCGGCGATGATCCCGGTGCCTTCCGACGCCGGCTGCATGTAGACCTTGGCCGCACCGTGCCGGGCCATCATCGCGTACTGCAGGGTGCCGCCCTTCAGCGCGACGGAAACCATGTTCTTGCGCGCGTTCTCCATGGCCTTCTGGATGGCCGCGGGAACCTCGCGCGCTTTGCCCCGGCCGAGACCGACGCGGCCCTTGCCGTCGCCGACCACGGTCAATGCCGTGAAACCGAACTGGCGCCCGCCCTTCACCACTTTGGCGACGCGATTGATAGCGACCAGCTTCTCGACGAGGTCGTCTCCGCTGTTTTGACCCTGAAAATTGCCCATTGTTCGACCCCAACCCTTAAAACTTCAAGCCGTGTTCGCGGGCGCTGTCCGCCAGCGCCTTGATACGACCGTGATACTTGAACCCCGCGCGGTCGAAAGCGACCGTGTCGACGCCCTTGGCCTTGGCCCGCTCGGCGATCAGTCGCCCGATAACAGTCGCGGCCTTGATGTTTCCACCATAGCCGACCTCTTTCTTGACCGACTTCTCCACGGTGGAGGCGCTGACCTGTGTCTCGCTGCCGCCGGTGGTGATGATCTGCGCATAGATGTGGGTCGGCGTGCGGTGCACGCAGAGCCTCGGCACATCGAGCTGCTTGATCTTCGCCCGCGAGCGTCGGGTACGGCGGTTTCTCATGCGTTTCTTGTCCATCGTCATTCCTACTTCTTCTTCGCTTCCTTGCGCCGAATCTGTTCATTGTCGTATTTCACGCCCTTGCCCTTGTAGGGCTCCGGCGGCCGGAATGCCCGGATCTCCGCGGCGGCCTGGCCGACCTTCTGCTTGTCGACGCCGCGCACCACGATCTCGGTCTGGGTGGGCGTCTCCACGCTCACGCCTTCCGGCGCCTCGAACTGGACGGGATGGGAGAACCCGAGGGCCAGATTCAGAGCCTTGCCCTGCATCTGGGCGCGATATCCCACGCCGACGAGCAGCAGGCGCCGCTCAAATCCCTCGCTCACGCCCACCACCATATTGTTGATGACGGAGCGGGTGGTCCCGGCCAGTGCCATACCGTTTTCCGCGCCATCGCGGGCGTTGCAGTTCATGGCACCCTCGTCGCGCACGACCTCGACGGCGTCGTGTATACGGTGCTCCAGGGTCCCCTTCGGGCCCTTCACCGTGACCGACTGACCCTCGAGCGTTACCTCCACGCCGGAGGGCACGCTGATGGGTTGCTTTGCGATTCTCGACATGGCCTGGCTCTCCTAGGTCACGATGCCGACGACTTCACCGCCGTGCCCCGCCTCGCGCGCCGCCTTGTCCGTCATCAGCCCCCGAGAGGTCGAGATAATCGCGATCCCGAGCCCGTTCATGACGGTAGGCAGCTCGTCCTTGTTCTTGAAAATCCGTAACCCGGGACGGCTGACCCGTTGCAGCGTGTCGATGACCGGCTTGCCCTCGTGATACTTGAGGACGACGGAAAGCTGGGGCTTGCCGCCCTGACTCTCGGTGCCGTGGTCGCGGATGTAGCCCTGCTCCTTCAGAAGGTCGGCGATCGCTATCTTCTGCTTGGATACGGGCATGATCACGCGCACCTTGCCGGCCGACAGGCCGTTGCGAATGCGGGTGAACATGTCCGCGATGGGGTCCTGCATGCTCATTGTCTGGTGGCCTCGGTTGAATCTCTCAGCATCGTTGAATCGTGTGGACGGCGCGCTACCAACTGGCCTTGACCAGGCCGGGAACGTCTCCCGCCATGGCGGCCTCGCGCAGCTTGTTACGGCCGAGGCCGAACTTCCGGTAGAAACCGTGAGGACGGCCGGTGATCCGACAGCGATTCCGCAGCCTCACCGGACTCGAGTCCCGGGGGAGACGCTGGAGCTCGTGCATCGCGGCGAGCCGCTCGTCCGCGCTCAAGCCTTGATCGCTGATCTGCCCCTTCAGCGCCGCCCGCTTGGCAGCGTACTTCTGCACGGTGCGCATGCGTTTTGCTTCGCGATTGATTAATGAAAGCTTCGCCATATCCGTTCCCGCTGTTTAATTCTGTCGAAATGGAAAACTGAACCCTTCGAGCAATGCCCGGCCTTCTTCGTCCGTCTTCGCGCTGGTGGTGATTGCGACATCCAGTCCCCGGATCGTATCGATCTTGTCGTAGTCGATCTCCGGGAAGATGATCTGCTCCGTCACACCCAGGCTGTAGTTACCGCGCCCGTCGAAGGCACGCAGGCTGAAGCCGCGAAAATCCCGGGTCCGTGGGATCGCGATACTGATGAGCCGATCGAGAAATTCGTACATGCGGTCGCCGCGGATGGTGACCTTGCACCCTATGGGCCAACCCTCGCGCACCTTGAAGGCGGCGACCGACTTCCGCGCCTTGGTGACGACCGGGCGTTGACCCGAGATCCTTGTCAGATCCGCCACCGCATGATCCAGCACCTTCTTGTCGGCAAGCGCCTCTCCGACCCCCATGTTAATGGTGATCTTCTCGAGCTTCGGGATCTGCATGACGGACTTGTACGCGAAGCGCTCCTTGAGCGCCGGCCCAACCGTTTGCTGATAATGTTCACGCAGTCTAGACATGGCTCTGTTGTCCAATTCCGTCAATAAACTCAGACGTCAACGACCTCACCGGTCGCCTTGTAAATACGCACCTTCTTGCCGTCTTCGAGACGCTTGAAACCGATTCGGTCTCCCTTGCCTTCCAGTGCGTTGTAGATGGCGACGTTGGAGATGTGCAGCGGCATCTCTTTCTCCACGATGCCACCGCCCGTCCCCTGCTGTGGGTTCGGCTTCATGTGGCGCTTCGCGAGATTGATTCCCTCGACGAGCACGTGATCGTCGGCCATGACGTTCAACACCGTGCCGCGCTTTCCCTTGTCCTTACCGGCGCGCACCAGCACTTCGTCACCCTTTCTGATCTTGGCCATATCCGTCTACTCCAGGCTCACAGAACCTCGGGAGCCAGCGAGACGATCTTCATGAACTTCTCGCTTCTGAGCTCCCTGGTCACGGGGCCGAATATGCGCGTCCCGACGGGCTGCAGTTGATTGGTCAGCAGAACGGCCGCATTCGAGTCGAATCGAATCAGCGAGCCGTCCGGCCGGCGAACGCCCTTGCGGGTCCTGACGACGACGGCGTTGTACATCTCGCCTTTCTTTACCTTGCCGCGGGGGATCGCCTCTTTGACCGTTACCTTGATAACGTCGCCGATTCCGGCGTACCGGCGCTTCGATCCGCCCAACACCTTGATACACATCAAGCGGCGCGCACCGCTGTTGTCCGCCGCGAGCAGCTCCGATTGCATCTGGATCATGTCAAATCTCCAAAAATACGCCGCTTAGCGAGCACGCTCGAGAATCTCGTGCAAACGCCAGGACTTGCTCTTCGACAAGGGCCGGCACGGCTCGATACTGACCAGATCACCGACCTTGCACGCGTTCTCTTCATCGTGCGCATGCAGCTTCGTGGACCGACGGATGTATTTCTTGTAGAGCGGATGCTTGACGCGCCGCTCGACGAGAACCGTCATGGTCTTGTCCATCTTGTCGCTGACGACCTGTCCGACCAGGGTCCGCGTCGTGGCCGGTCCTTCCGGCTGGTCGCCGGGGGCCCCGCCCTCGGTGGTCGAGGTTTGCTCGCTCATTTGCTCTCCGCCCTGCGGCGCTCGTTCATAATGGTCTTCACCCGGGCGATATTGCGCCGGACGTCTCTTACCTGGTTGGGCCGGGACAGCTGGCCGGTGCCCTTCTGCATGCGCAGGTTGAAGGCCTCCCGGGAGAGCTCGAGGAGCTCACCCTCGAGGTCCTCTGCGGTCTTGGCACGAAGCTCTTTGGCATCCATCAGAGAATGGTCCTCGCCGTGAATGTTGTCTGCACGGGCAGCTTCGCCGCCGCGAGCCGGAATGCTTCCCGGGCCAGGTCCTCGTCCACGCCCTGGATCTCATAGAGCATGCGGCCGGGCTGAATCTGCGCGACCCAGTACTCCACGTTGCCCTTGCCCTTACCCTGGCGCACTTCCAGGGGCTTCTTCGTGATGGGCTTGTCCGGGAACACGCGGATCCAGATGTTCGCCCCGCGCTTCACGTGACGGGTGATCGCACGCCTGGCCGCTTCGATCTGCCTCGCCGTCAGGCGTCCGCGGGTGGTCGCCTTCAGGCCGAAATCGCCGAAGCTGACCTTGTTACCCACGCTGGCCTTGCCGCGATTCCGGCCCTTCTGCTGCTTTCTGTACTTTGTGCGCTTTGGTTGCAGCATGATTAGTTCTCTACCTTCATGGCTCTATTTCGTTAGCTCTACCGGTTGCCGCCTAGCTGGCGGCGGCCTCGGCTTCGGCCACCTCGACTTCCTCGACGCGCTCGAAGATCTCGCCTTTGAAGATCCACACCTTGACGCCGATGATGCCGTAGGTCGTACGCGCCTCGGCGAGGCCGTAATCGATATCCGCGCGCAGCGTATGTAACGGCACGCGGCCCTCGCGATACCACTCC
>Ga0209578_10001292_pt1 | contig 23829 bp, 23 predicted proteins | sample tdAd472_FD_187127 | JGI IMG/M metagenome (GOLD analysis project Ga0209578, IMG submission 187127) | Marine sediment microbial communities from the Atlantic coast under amendment with organic carbon and nitrate - tdAd47.2 (SPAdes)... | ecosystem: Environmental > Aquatic > Marine > Coastal >...
ACCAACTACTACAAGCAAATCGTCGATCTCGGCGCAAAGCTCATCCTCGTGACGCCGAAGCCGCTGGAAACGACGCAGCGTGTCGCCGAATTCTTCGAGGTCAAATTCGATTTCTGGCTGGATGAGACATTGGCCGCGACGCGGCAACTGGGCCTGCTCCTTGAGGCGGCGGTGCCGGCCGATTATCGCAAGGAATATGGCGAAGACACAGTGTGGCCGACGTCGCTCGTTGTCGACGCAGCCGGCGTCATCCGCTACGTGGAAATGTCGAAGCACATTATCGATCGACCGAATCCGAAAACGCTGCTGCGCGAACTGCAACAGGTCATCGATTCCTGAGCGCCGTCAGGCTGCGTCGGCGATGATCGTGCGCGCCTGCCGGTCTGCGATCATGTTGGTCGGTTCTCCGGTCGCGGCTGCTTCTTCAAATATCCCGGCAAGCCGCGGCCCGATTTTCGCAACAAGCTCCATTACACCATCATCATCGACGTCACCAAAATGCTCGCAAGCTACATTGATGATTCCACCACCATTGATAACATAGTCGGGCGCGTAGAGTATGCCGGCGTCGGTGAGTCGCTGACCATCTGCGTCGCTGCGTAACTGGTTGTTCGCGCCTCCAGCGATGATCGATGCCCGGATTTCCGGTATGGATTCCTCATCGAATATCGCGCCGAGTGCGCACGGTGCGACGACGTCGACATCTGCGAAGAGAATCTCGTCGAGTGCTGCTGGCGACGCATCGAACTCGTCACAAATCCGCTCGACCCTGGCCGCGTCGATATCCGACACGAGCAGTGATGCACCAGCACCGTGCAGCAGCTTGCAAAGGTAGTAACCGACATGGCCGGCCCCCTGCACCGCAACGCGCAGGCCCTTAAGGTCGTCCCTGCCGAGCTTTGCTCGCGCCGCCGCCTCGATGCCACAAAAAACGCCGAAAGCAGTTTTCGGCGACGGATCTCCCCCCGCCTTGCCCGAGTCGGGCGGCAGGCCCGTGACGAAGCGGGTACTCCGCGAGATCGTCTGCATGATATCCATCGTCATGCCGACGTCCTCCGCGGTGATATAGGCCCCGCCGAGCGTATCGACGAATGCGCCGAAGCGCTTATAGAGTGCATCGCTGCCGCTGAATTCCGACGTCTTCATGATCACGGCCTTGCCGCCACCGAATTTCAGACCGGCCATGGCATTCTTGTAACTCATACCGCGTGACAGTCGAAGTACGTCGTTCAGGGCCGCCACGTCGTCCACATAATTCCACAGGCGGCAGCCGCCGGCAGCGGGGCCGAGTGCGGTTGAATGAATTGCGATAATCGCAAAAAGTCCTGTCGGCTCATCATGACAAAACACCACACGTTCGTGGTTATCAAAGGCCGGATCGCTGAATACTGCCATCGGGATATCCCTTTAAAACGGCACGCCAACCGCCTTACACAGGAACTTCATGAACGGCGCCGCGGCACTGAAAGAGGTTTCAACCTTGCGTTGAAATCCGGAGCCCAGGCAGTCGTCGACCTCCAGATCCCTGACGCCCAGGAAGCTCTTGCGCATGATGTCGCTGATGTGCTCATGCTCCTTGTCGAAACCGCGTGGCGGACGCGTCAATGATTCGCCACCGAGTTCGAAGTGCCGCCGGAATTTGGCGTCGCCGAGCGCCCTGCTCCATTCTGCAGGCTTTGCAACGATCCGTTCGCGAATCGCACGCAGTGAATCGGAATCCGGACGCCACATTCCGACGCCGAGAAACACCTGGTCAGGGTCAATGTGCACGTAATAGCCGGGCGAGTGCACGTCCTTCGCCTGCTCATGTCGAAACTGGATGCCGATATTCGTTTTGTAGGGCAGTTTGATTTTCGAAAACCGGGTATCACGATACACACGCATCAGCGAGCCACCCATGCGTTGCGGAATCGCCGTGAAATGCGGGGCGATCTCCGCGAGTGGTTCCTGCATCGACTGGATGAAACGCAGCGCGACATCCAGCACCTGCTCTTCGTAACGCGGTTTGTTTTCCTTGAACCATTCGCGGTTGTTATTGACTGCGAGTTCTTCGAGAAACGCGATCGTTTGCTTTTCGAAATTTGCCGGCATTAACAAAATCCGTCCGGTACAACACCTTGCTGGCGCAATAATTCGACCGCAGCCTGTATGAGACGTGAGCTCACGGAATTGTCACGGATTCTGAGATTCACTATTGTTGTCTGTCGTCAGCCGTTCCCGATTAAAGCACGAAACCGGCAGGAGCAGCCATTGATCACCGACCCCTGGTTCTACCTCGCCGCCATCCCGGCCGTGTTGCTCTTCGGCATTGCCAAAGGCGGCTTCGGTGGCGGCCTCGGGGTGATCGCCGTACCGCTCATGGCGCTCACGGTATCACCCCTGCAAGCCGCGGCCGTGTTGCTGCCGATCCTGTGCCTGATGGACCTCGTCGGCTTGTGGGCGTATCGCGGAAAATGGCTGTGGCCGGAACTGCGCATACTGGTGCCCGCTTCCATGATCGGCATCATAGCGGGCACCTTGTTGTTTGGTTATATGAGCGTTGCCGTACTGCGCATCATCGTCGGTACGGTCGCAATCGTTTTTACGTTGCATTTCTTCGTGACGTCGCGAAAGGGGCCGGCAGCCGGCCTGCCTCCTTTCCCGCCGGCAGTCGGCCTTATTGCAGGCGCGGCTGGAGGATTCACGAGTTTTATCGCCCATTCGGGGGGGCCGCCAATCAGCATGTACCTGCTGAGAAGACCGCTGAATCGTACGGACTTCGTTGCAACCACCGTGCTGCTGTTCGCCGCAATCAATTACGTGAAGCTGGCGCCGTATGCGTGGCTCGGACAACTGTCTACGGAGAATCTGTTGACGTCGGCAGTGCTGTCACCTTTGGCGCCGATCGGTGTGTATACCGGCGTGTGGCTGCACCGCAAAGTGTCAGACGCGTTCTTCTTCCGCCTGATGTATGTGCTGTTGCTGCTGGTCGGCGGCAAGCTGTTATACGACGGCCTGGGAGCAATCTAGAGGCGCAGCAACATCGAGTTCCGCAACTGGCACGCGCGCGGCGATGCGGCCGCCGGCAACAACCTGCCTCGCAGCACACACCTAAGAACAATTACGCTTAACGGGAGTTGTCGGCTAACGCTCAGCGGACCGACATCGCATCGCCTACTCAGGGATGACGTTTTCCGCCTGCGGTCCTTTCTGGCCCTGGGTCACTTCCATCGTGACTTTCTGACCTTCTTTCAGTGTTCTGAAACCTTCGGAAGTAATCGCGCTGTGGTGAACAAAGACGTCCTTGCCGTCCTCGCGCTCGATGAAACCGAATCCTTTATCGTCGTTGAACCACTTAACGGTTCCCGAAACTCTTTCTTCTGACATAGTTACCTCAAGATACGTTCCGCATTGCCGCAAAACCTGCGCCGCGGCAGTGCAAGGTGCCATCGTACTCGCAAACTTGTCCCGAGGCTCGAAATTGCACGCCGCGAGTTCGCTTGCGGACGATTGCAGAAATAATAAGACCGCTTTTTTACGGACGTTTTTTGCGGATTATTGCGTTGCAACAGAGAATCGGTGAATGGCTTTTCCATCACCCATTTGCGCAGCTTTGCGCTGGTCATCGCGCCTCAGCGACGCGACTGAACGTAACCCCGCCCCAGCTTGCCGATGGAATTGCAGCCGACAAGAGCCATCGTGCGCTCCAGCTCGGAACGCAGCATGGTGAGCGAACGTTCGACGCCGGTCTGCCCACCCGCCGCCAGTGCGAACAGGTATGGGCGGCCGATGCTGCAGGCGTTGGCGCCGAGTGCGAGTGCCTTGACGATGTGATTGCCACGACGAATTCCGCCGTCACAGATGATCTCCAGGCGGTCTCTCAATGCGTCAGCGACCGCAGCGATACAGTCGACGGGCGCTGGCGCAGATTCGAGCTGGCGGCCGCCGTGATTGGACAACATGACGGCAGTCGCGCCCGCGTCCGCCGCCTTGCGGCAATCCTCGACCGTCGTCACGCCCTTGATGACCAGTGCGCCATCCCAACGACTCCTGAGCCACTCGACGTCTTTCCATGTCAACGAGCGTTCGAGTTGTTCGTCGAGGTACTTGCGAATCCCGCCGCTCCAGTTTCTCGCCGCCTCATTGCCATCAGTGATGTTCACCATATCGAGGTCGTTGCGAATCAGCACCCTGGCAAGCCACCCCGGATAGCGAGCGAAACTCGCGACCTGCTGTACCCTGGACCTGGCCGACGTACCGAAACCATGGATGAAGTCGCGCTCGCGATTGCCGGCAACGGGCGTATCGACGGTCAAAGCCAGCGCGATGTAACCAGCCTCCTTGCAGCGTTGCAGCCAGGCCTCCGTGAGGCCGCGATCCTTGAAGACGTACAGCTGGAAGAGCTTCGGGCCGGACGTAACCGCAGCGATCTCCTCAATGGTCGAAGTACCGAGCGTCGACAGGCTGTAAACCATGCCGGACTTCTCGGCAGCGCGAGCGACGGCAGGCTCACCCTGGCCATGAAAAAGTTTCGACGCCCCCGTCGGCGCAATCATCACGGGCCACTCGACGGGCTGTCCGAAAAGCGTCGACGACAGGTCGATTTTGCTGACATCGCTGAGCTGCGTAGGCAGCAATTCGTAGTCATTGAATGCTTCGGTATTGCGAGCCAGCGCCACCTCGTCGTCTGCGCCGCCATCAATGTAGTGAAACACCGGGGTCGGCAAGCGGCGTTTCGCAAGTCGACGAAAATCCATGACGTTGTTGCAGGCACTCAAACGCATGCGGCGAGAATAGCATGTAGCTCGCCCGGACCGGCGCACCTGCTGCTATGATTGCGCGCTCTCAACAAGACACGATCGGACGTACGATGAACCAGCCACCGACTCTGACCTCTCACAACAAAGCCGTCGCAACCTGGCTCCTCATCTGTTGTGGACTGGTATTCGCAATGGTTGTCCTCGGAGGCGTTACGCGGCTCACCGGGTCGGGACTGTCCATGGTGGACTGGCGACCGATCACGGGCGTTCTGCCACCGCTCTCCGACGCGGAGTGGCATAAAACCTTTGAGCTGTATCAACGGTCGCCGGAATTCCAGAAGATAAATGCTCATATGAGCGTGCACGACTTCAAGGGTATTTTCTGGCTCGAATACTTGCATCGCGTACTTGGCCGGCTCATCGGTGTTGTCTTTTTCGTACCTTTTCTCGTGTTTGCCTTTCGTGGCTACATCGCGACCCATGACTGGCCGAAGTACTTGCTTATGTTCGTGCTTGGCGGCCTGCAGGGTTTACTCGGCTGGTACATGGTCAAGAGCGGGCTCGTCGATAATCCCCACGTGAGCCAGTACCGGCTTACCGCACATCTGCTCGCCGCGTTCCTGATCTATTCCTATATGTTGTGGGTGGCGATGTCGTTGCTGTGGCCGGACAGCGAACGGGAGCGGCACCCGTGGTCCGCGAAGACCACTGCGCTTACGTGTCTGATCGGGGTCACGGTCCTGTCCGGCGGATTCGTGGCTGGCCTGAAAGCAGGACTGATTTACAACACGTTTCCGATGATGGGCGATTACTGGGTGCCACCCGGGCTATTCGCACTGCAGCCGTGGTGGCGAAACTTCTTCGACAACCTGACGACGGTGCAATTTGATCACCGGCTGCTGGCGATAACGACGTTCGTGCTGATTGTCGTTTACTGGTTCCGGGCGCGGCAGGTCGACCTGCCTCCCCGGGCACGGCGCGGCACGAATGCCCTGCTGCACACGGCCGTGCTGCAGGTCATTCTCGGTATTTCAACGTTGCTACTGGCCGTACCCGTATGGCTCGCGGCAAGCCACCAGGCTGTCGCCATGCTGTTGTTCACGGTTGCCCTGTACCTGCGACACAGCCTGCGGTGGGGCTGAGCGCAGGCCCATACGGGCAAATACCCATATAATCGGGGCCCCGCTTCCGCCAATATTCGCGCCATGAAACATGTACCTGCACAGCCGGACCGCATGCCGGCCATCGATTTCGACCAGGAACTGGTCGTACGTTATGGTGGCCGCGGTCCCCGCTACACGTCGTATCCGACCGCGCTGCAGTTCAGCGAGCGGCTGACAGAGTCGGATTACCGTTCCAACGCCGTTGCGAGCAACGCTTCGGGCGCACCGTTATCGCTATACGTGCACATCCCGTTTTGCCATGCGCTCTGCTACTACTGCGGCTGCAACAAAATCGTTACGCGCAACCAAGTGCGGGTCGAGCGCTACATGGAGATGTTGCACAAGGAAATCGGCATGCAGTCGGAGCTGTTCGACCGCGCGCGGAATACGACTCAATTACATTTCGGCGGCGGCACGCCAACCTACCTGGACCGCGAGCAGATGGACACGCTGATGGCGGCCCTACGTGACGCGTTTAATTTTGACGAGAGCGACAATCGTGAATTCTCGATCGAGGTGGATCCGCGCACCGTGGACGCTGACGGGCTACGGCACCTGTCGGACCTCGGCTTCAACCGGCTCAGCCTGGGAATTCAGGACTTCGATCCCGTGGTGCAGGAAGCGGTCAACCGCCTGCAGTCACGCGAAGAAGTGTTGACGCTGGTTAATACGGCGCGCAACACCAACTTCAAATCGATTTCGTTCGACCTCATCTATGGCCTGCCGCACCAGAACGTGAGGAGCTTCGACGCAACTCTGGACGTCGCCATCAACATGCGGCCGGACCGACTGGCCGTCTACAACTACGCGCACCTGCCGGAGCGATTCAAGGGTCAGCGAATGATCAATGCGGCAGACATCCCGTCGCCGGAGACCAAGCTCGATATCCTACACCACACCATCGACCGGCTCGCCGATTACGGCTACGTCTACATCGGCATGGACCATTTCGCGCTGCCCGACGATGACCTCGTCCTGGCGCGTGGCGATGGGACCTTACAACGCAATTTCCAGGGTTACTCGACGCACGGGGAATGCGACCTGGTCGGTCTCGGCGTCAGCTCGATCAGCAGTATCGGCAATGTCTATGCGCAGAGTGCCGTTACGACCATGGAGTACGAAGCGCTGATCGAAGACGGTCATCTGCCGATCAAGAAAGGCATCGCTGTCGACGACGACGACCTGCTGCGCGCCGATGTCATCCAGGCATTGATGTGCTACGACCGGCTCGACTTCGACGAATTCGGCGCCGCTCATGGCATTGATTTTCGCGCCTATTTCGCATCGGAAATCGAGCGTTTGCAGTCACTGGCCGAGGACGAGCTGATTGTCCTGGACGCCGACAGCATCACGATCACGGCGAAGGGCCGCCTGCTGCTGCGCAGTATTGCGATGGTCTTCGACCGGCACATCGACGAAGCCGGGAACGAAAGGCGATTCTCGAAGGCGATCTAGGCGGAAACTTCGGTCAGCCAGCCGTGGGTATCCGCGGCGTCGCCATATTGAATGGCCTGTAGCGCATTGCGCAGTTTTTCGGTGTTGGGCCCCGCGTTCCTATCCCGCACCGGGACCTCCTTGCCGTTGTAGACCAGCGTGCCGACCGGCGTCAGTGTTGCAGCCGTGCCCGACAACGTAGCTTCGTAGGTGCCAACCCATTCGAGCAACTCGGTCACCGTGAAGTCACGCTCGTTGACGCGATATCCGAGGTCGCTGGCAAGCGTCAGGAAGGAAGCGCGCGTCATGCCGTGCAGGAATGAGGTGTCGAGCGACTTGGTAATGATCTCGTCGTCGCTGATCAGAAGAAAATTCGCGGCCCCGGTCTCCTGCACATCACCGCCCGGGCAGAACAGGACCTGGTCGACGCCGTATTTTTCCTTTGCCTCCAGGGTTGGCCCCAGTGCCGCCGCATAGTTGCCGCCCGTCTTGGTACTGCCGAGCTGCTCCGTGGAACGCGCACGATTTTCCTCGACCAGCAGCTTCAGAGGCTTCGCACCACCGGCGAAATAATCACCCACTGGCGACGCGAGCACGAACAGGGTTGCCTCCGTCGATGGGGCGGCAGCCGCACCGATGTTTTCCAACGTGCCGATCAGTGTCGGTCGCAGATACAGTGAACTCGGCGGCTCGGGAATATTATCGAGCTGCGACCTGACCAGGTCGATCACCATCTTCGCGAGCTGCTCCGCATCCGGCACGGGCAGGCACAATGACGCGGCACTGCGCTGCATGCGTGCAACGTGGTCGTGCAGGCGGAATATCCGGGCATTACCGTCGTTCCAACGATAGGCCTTGAAGCCCTCGAAACAGGTACTGGCGTAGTGAAAAACGTGTGCTGCCGGGTGCATTGGCAGAGGCGCGAGCGGCTCGATAGCCGCATCACCCCAGCTGCCCTTTTCGAAGCGTGCGATCGAGATGTAATCGCAGAAAACGGTACCGAACTGAGCCATTGGAATTCTAATCAGGATTAAAAAATGCGGGGCGCTACTTTGCCATTAATCGAGGCCATGTGACAGACCCAATTGGCAAAAAGATACATGTCCACAGTCACGTGGCGTCAGGCGCCTGCGGCACAATGTTCGCCGTAACGCCAGGGTCTCTGCGGTAGCGTGAGTGACGAAAACAACGACGCGTTTGAAGAACCTCAGGAATCGGCGCGCGCCACGGTCTCTGCAAGCAAGCACAGGATTTCCCACATCAATGAAGCACCAACCATCGCCGTGTTGCCCGTCTGGTCGAACGGCGGCGCGACTTCGACGACATCGCCGCCGACGAGATTCAGGCCACGCAGGCCGTGGAGTAACCTGAGAGCATCCACCGTCGTGATACCGGCAATCTCTGGTGTGCCTGTACCGGGCGCGTATACGGGGTCGAGGCCATCGACATCGAAAGTGATATACGTTGGCCCGTCACCAACGACGCCGCGTGCCTCTGCAATGACAGCATCGACTCCCATCTCGCTGAATTCGTCCATCGTTAGCACTCGCATACCGTGAGCGCGAGAAAACTCATAGCCTTCGCGCGTGTTCTGACCGCCGCGAATTCCGATCTGTATGCAACGATTCGGGTCGAGTACGCCCGCCTCGACGGCCAGCCGAAATGGCGCGCCGTGATGAAACTTGGAACCGTAGAACTCGCCCCATGTATCGAGATGCGCATCGATGTGCACCATGCCTACGGGCTCGTCGGCGCCAATAGCCTTCATGATCGGGTAGGTGATCGAATGGTCGCCTCCAGCGCTTAGCGGGATGACGCCGGCATTGTGGACATGTCTGTAAAAGGTCTCGATGTGCTTGATAGCTTCGTCGAGGTTGAAAAGGTTGTCGATCGGAACATCACCGACGTCGGCAATTCTGGCGAGCCCGTAGGGTTCGATGTCCGTTGCCGGATTCCAGTTGCGCATCAAACTCGAGGCATTACGGATCTCGCGCGGGCCGTGCCGCGCCCCCGCACGATTTGTTACGCCGAGATCCATCGGCACCCCAATCATTGCGATATCGAGTCCTTCAAAGCTCTCCGCAAGTGGCGCTCGCATGAACGTCGCAATCTCGGTGAATCGTGGCCGCAGCTGCGATTTACAGCCGACCGGATCTTTGCTGCTCTTGCTCATTGGGATTTCACTCTAATAGTCACGACTGCGGGCGGTGAATAACAAACCGGTACCTGTCATTAGAACGTAGGCGGTGTGCACGCCGAAATCAATTCGCAGGGATCACTGCCCGGGTTCAAAAACCCATGCGGTTGATTGCTCTTGAAGTAATACGCATCGCCAGCCCGCAAAATCGCCGACTCCCCTCCCACTGTCACCTGCAGGCGCCCCTTGAGTACGAGACCGCACTCCTCGCCTTCGTGGATTATTTCGTGTTTACCAGTGCCGGCGCCTGGCTGATAACACTCCTTGATGAACTGAATCGCCTTGTCGTTCAAATTCGCGCCGACTTGCAGGAAAGATACGCCGCCATCACCGATCTCGGTGAGTTCCTCTGCCCGAAAGAAGACGCGATCAGGTGTCTCTGGTGCATCGCTGAAAAACTCGCCGAGATGTAGCGGAATGCCATCCAGCACCTTCTTCAGCATGCTGACGGTCGGGTTCAGTTTGCCCGCCTCGATTTGCGAAATCGTGGCATTCGCAACACCCGACTGTCGCGCGAGCTGGCGTTGCGAGAGTTTGTAGCGCAGCCGGATTTCCTTAAGTCTGGCGCCAACGGCCTTGTCCATCATCGATACTCACGAGTCTGTTTAGCTTAGTAAACATTTTGACTCTGCATTCTAATAAAATCAATTAGTTATTTTTAGACACATAACCGATTGTTTAACATAGCTGCTCGGGCGTACACTCTGTTTTCCTGATTTCCGACCACCGGAGAGAGTCGCCATGTCTGCCGCCACCGACCACGTCGATGCCTACTGGATGCCCTTCACGGCCAACCGCGATTTCAAAAAAGAGCCGCGTATCATTACGGGCGCCGAGGGCCATTTCTACACCACCGGCGATGGTACCCGCCTTTACGATCTGTTCGCGGGGCTGTGGACGTCGGGCCTGGGCCATTGCCATCCGAAGATCGTCGCAGCCGTGCAGAAGCAGGTGGCCGAACTCGACTACGCAATCGCATTCCAGGTCAGCAACAATAAATCGTTCGAGCTGGCGGAACGTGTCACCGACCTCGCACCCGACGGATTTACTCAGTGCTTTTTCACCAATTCCGGTTCGGAATCTGTCGATAGTGCATTGAAGATTGCGCTCGGATATCACCGTGCGCGTGGCGAAGGAAATCGCACCCGGCTCATTGGCAGAGAGCGGGGATACCACGGCGTCAACTTCGGCGGCATGTCGGTCGGCGGCATGGTACCGAACCGCAAGGTGTTCAGCGCCAACCTGATCCCGGGTGTCGATCACATCCGCGCCACAATGAACCTCGAACACACGGCGTTCACACGCGGCCAGCCCGAGTGGGGTGCGCATCTCGCCGACGATCTCGAGCGGCTTGCCGCATTGCACGACGGCAGCAATATTGCGGCCGTCATCGTCGAGCCTGTCGCCGGCTCGGCCGGTGTGCTGCCGCCACCTGTTGGTTACCTCGAGCGCCTGCGTGAAATCTGCGACAAGCACGGCATCCTGCTGATATTTGACGAGGTGATTACGGCTTTTGGGCGTCTCGGTACTTCGTTTGCGGCGGAGCGCTTCGGCGTCATGCCCGACATCATTACGACGGCCAAGGGGCTAACAAACGGTGTCATCCCAATGGGCGCCGTGCTTGTGCGCGACCATGTCTACGACGCGTTCATGCAAGGCCCCGAACAAATGGTCGAGTTGTTCCACGGCTACACGTATTCGGGGCACCCGGTTGCGGCCGCTGCAGGGCTCGCGACACTCGATGCCTACGAAGAAGAAGGCACATTCGAGCAGGCGACGGCGCTCGAGCAGCCGTTCGAGGACCTGTTGCATTCGTTCGCCGATCACGACAAGGTAATCGACGTGCGCAACTGTGGCCTCATGGGCGCAATCGAACTGGCGCCGCGCGAAGGCGCGCCCGGCGCACGAGGCATCGAGATTCACAAGCATTGCTTCTGGAACGAGAACCTGGTCATCCGCAACGGTATGGACACACTACAGATATCGCCGTTTCTCAACTCGAAACTCGAGGACTGGAACCAGGCATTCGACACAATCCGCCGCGTCATCGATACCGTCGAGTAAAGGCGCCGAGGAGTCATCATGAACGCACGTCCGGCAGACGATATCGATACAGCCAACATCGTCGGCCATTTCATCAACGGCGAAGATGTTGCCGATACGAATCGCCCCGAGCCCGTCACGAATCCCGCGACAGGCGAAGTCACGCGATACGTCGCGATGGCCTCACGAGCGACGGTTGAAGAGGCTATCGCCGCCGCCGAAGCGGCGTTCCCCGAGTGGCGCGATACGCTGCCGGCGAAGCGTGCCCGCGTCATGTTCCGTTTCAAGCAGCTGCTAGAGGAACATGCCGAGGAAATCGTCGCAGCCCTCACGAACGAACACGGCAAAGTCCTCGATGACGCAATGGGTGAATTCCTGCGCGGCGTCGAAGTCGTCGAATACACCTGTGGCATTCCGGAGATGCTCAAAGGCGAATACTCCAAGAACGTCGGACCGAAGATCGACAGCTGGTCGGAGCACCAGCCGCTCGGTGTAGTCGCCGGCATCACGCCATTCAATTTCCCGGCGATGGTACCGATGTGGATGTACCCGATGGCCATTGCCTGCGGCAACACCTTCGTATTGAAGCCGTCGGAGAAGGACCCGTCAGCGCCGATGCTCTGTGCACTCCTGTTGAAAGAGGCAGGCCTGCCCGATGGTGTCTTCAATCTCGTCAACGGCGACAAGGAAGCCGTCGACACACTACTCAACGACGCGCGTGTGCAAGCCGTGAGTTTCGTCGGCTCGACGCCGATCGCCGAGTACATCTATTCCACTGGCACGAGGAACGGCAAACGCGTACAGGCACTCGGTGGCGCAAAAAATCACGCCATTGTCATGCCGGACGCCGATATCGATAATGCCGTGAGTGCATTGATGGGCGCCGCCTATGGATCCTGTGGCGAGCGCTGCATGGCGATTGCAGTCGCCGTCTGTGTTGGTGACGAAACCGCCGACGCCGTGGTCGGTCAACTCCAGGAGCGCGTTGCCGCAATGAAGGTCGGCAATGGCACCGATACGTCGAATGACATGGGCCCACTCGTGACCAAGGTGCATCACGATAAAGTTCGCAGCTACGTTGACCTCGGCGTCGAAGAAGGCGCTGATCTGGTCATAGACGGTCGTGACCTCGTGGTCGAAGGCCACGAAGATGGCTTTTTCCTGGGCCCGTGCCTGTTCGATAATGTGAAAGAGGACATGCGCATCTACCAGGAAGAGATATTCGGCCCGGTACTTTGCCTCGTACGCGCGGAATCTGAAGAACACGCGATGCGGCTTATCGACGATCACGAATACGGCAACGGCACTTGCATCTTTACGCGCGACGGTGAAGCAGCACGCTACTTTGCGGACAACATCAAGGTCGGCATGGTCGGCATTAATGTGCCACTGCCGGTACCCGTGGCGTATCACAGCTTCGGTGGCTGGAAACGTTCACTGTTCGGTGACTTGTATGCCTACGGCCCAGACAGCGTGCGCTTTTATACCCGTCGCAAGACGATCACACAGCGATGGCCCTCGGGCGGTGTGCGCGAAAAGGCGCAGTTCACCTTCCCCAGCAACACCTAGGAGCGAGCCTCGACGGTCTGGTTAATTCGTTGTATGCATGTAAACTTCGGGGTCCCGCGACGACCCGGAGAGTAAGAATGAAGAATCGTGTGCTTGGCCTGGCCTGTTGCCTGCTCGCCGCCCCCGTATTCGCCCAGGATTTTGCCGAGTCGTTCGATGCGACCGAAGTCGCACCCGGCATATATATGCTCGTCGGTGCGGAGGGCAAGTTCGGCGGCGGCAATATCAGTCTGCTGGTTGGCGACGAACATATCGTCCTGATCGATGACGCCATGGTCCCAACGGCGCAGCCTATCCTGGACGCAGTCAAGAAACTGGCCGGTCGCGGCCCGGATTTCGTGATCAACACGCATGTGCACGGCGACCACGTCGGCGGCAACGCACTGCTGCAGGGCGACGGCGCCTACGTCGTTGCCCACGACAACATCCGTAAGCGCCTGCTGGCCAAGAGCGACGACGCCGGCGGTGATGGCGGTTTGCCGATCATCACTTTCTCCGAGTCCGTTACGTTCCACGTGAACGGTCACGAGGCTTACGTATTTCATGTGCACCGGGCACACACGGATGGCGATGGCGTCATTCACTTCCGCGACCAAAATGTCATTCATGCCGGAGACATCATGTTTCACAAGCTATTCCCATACATCGATCTCGACAATGGAGGCAGCGTTGACGGCTTCATCGAGGCTCAGGAGAAGCTGATTGCTTTGGCCGACGATGCAACCGTGATCATCCCGGGACACGGCACGCTCGCCACCAAAGCGGACCTCGAGGCTGATCTCGCCGTGCTCGTCGATAGCAAGAAGCGCGTCAAAGATCTTGTCGACGCCGGCAAGTCACTGGAAGAGGTGCTTGCCGAGAATCCCCTTGCCGACTATCACGACCAGTACAACTGGAGCTTTATTACCACGGAAAAAATGACCAACACTTTGTATCGCGACCTGACATCGGAATAAGCAATGGACAATAACAAAACAGCAAGCTTCGTTAATGACATGTGGGACAGCTCGATCATTCCAGAGCTCTCCGAGTACATAAAACACCCCAACAAGTCCCCACACTTCGACCCGGATTGGGAGAAGAACGGCCACATGGAGAAGGCCGTGCAGCAGTTCGACGCCTGGGTCAGCACGCAGCCGGTCAAGGGCATGACGCACGAGATTGTGCGCATTGAAGGCCGCACGCCATTGTTATTTATCGACATTCCGGGCGACTCGGACGATGTCGTGCTGCTTTACGGTCACTACGATAAGCAGCCCGAGTTCAGTGGCTGGGCCGAAGATCTCGACCCGTGGGTGCCCACGATCAAAGACGGCAAGTTGTATGGCCGTGGCGGTGCCGACGACGGCTATGCAGTCTTCGGCTCGTTGACCGCGATACGCGCATTGCAGGAGCAGGGTGTTCCGCATGCCCATTGCGTCGTACTGATCGAGGGCTGCGAGGAGTCGGGTAGCTTCGACCTGCCCTACTACATCGACAAGCTCGAAGACCGCATCGGGTCGCCGGACCTCGTCGTTTGTCTCGACGCCGAATGCGGCAATTACGAGCAGTTATGGTGCACGACCTCGTTACGCGGCAATCTGACTGGCACGTTGCGCGCCGACGTACTCACCGAAGGCGTACATTCGGGAACCGCCAGCGGCGTCGTGCCGTCCAGTTTCCGGGTACTGCGCAAGCTGCTCAGCCGTATCGAGGATGAAGACTCCGGAAGAGTGACCGTCGATGCGTTGCACGCTGATATTCCCGAGCAACGCAGCGAGCAGGCGAAGCTCGCGGCGGAAACGCTGGGTAACGGCGTGTATCAAAAATACCCCTGGGCCGCTGAGGACCCACAGCCCAGCGAGTCGCCCTACGAACTGTTGCTGAATAACACCTGGAGACCGGCACTGAGTGTTACGGGTGCCGATGGCTTGCCTACCCTTGTTAACGCCGGCAATGTGCAATTGCCGTTTAACACGTTGAAGCTATCGTTCCGCCTGCCACCCACTTGTGACGCAGACGATGCAGCGAAGGCAGTCACGGATGTCCTCATGGCCGACACTCCACCTTTGTGCAAGGTCAGTTTCGAGGCGGATTCGACAATGGCCGGCTGGAACGCACCTCCGATCGCCGACTGGCTGGCAGCGTCGATGCAAAAAGCATCGCAGGCATTCTTCGGCAAACCGTCCATGTACATGGGGACGGGTGGCACTATCCCGTTCATGGGTATGCTCGGTGAGAAGTTTCCCGACGCGCAGTTCCTGGTCACGGGATTGCTGGGGCCGAACTCGAACGCGCATGGCCCGAACGAGTTCCTGCACATCGAGACTGGCAAGCGCCTGACGAGTTGCGTCGCGCAGGTACTCGAGGACCACTACAACCGTTAGGCAGGTACCTGGCACCACTTTTCGAACTTTTGGAACGTTTCGAACGTTTGCGTAATTGGACAAACGTTCGAAACGTTCCAAAAGTTCGAAAAGTGGTGCCAGGTACCGAGTTAGGTGGTGAACATGATCATGATGCCGGCGGCAACGGCCGAGCCGATAACGCCGGCAACATTCGGGCCCATCGCATGCATCAGCAGGATGTTGTGAGGGTTGGCTTCCAGACCGACCTTGTTCGCAACGCGTGCTGCCATTGGCACCGCGGAAACACCGGCGGCACCGATCAGTGGATTCACAGGATTTGTCGACAGCTTGTTCATGAGCTTGGCCATGAGTACGCCGCTCGCCGTGCCGATTGCGAACGCCACCATGCCCAGCAATAGTATCCCGAGCGTGCTCGTGACCAGGAACTGATCGGCACTGAGTTTCGACCCGACCGCCAGGCCGAGAAATATCGTGACGATATTGATGAGCGCGTTCTGGGTCGTGTCCGACAAGCGATCGACGACACCACATTCCCGCATCAGGTTACCGAACGCGAGCATACCGATGAGCGGTGCAGCCGTCGGCAACAACAACGCGACGAGCAGTAATAAGGATAACGGGAAGAGAATGCGCTCGGATTTCGACACTTCGCGCAGCTGCACCATCTCAATCTTGCGTTCCGACTCGCTCGTCAGGAGCTTCATGATCGGCGGCTGGATCATCGGCACGAGCGCCATGTAGGAATAGGCGGCGACAGCGATCGCGCCCAGCAGATTCGGCGCAAGTTTCCCCGCAACGTAGATGGCAGTTGGCCCGTCCGCGCCGCCGATAATGCCGATTGCGGCCGCCTCCTTCAGCGAGAAGTCCATCCAGCCCAGTTCCGTCATGCCCAACGCACCGAGCAGCGTTGCGAAGATGCCGAACTGTGCAGCGGCGCCGAGGAACAACGTCCGCGGATTGGCCAGCAGCGGACCGAAGTCGGTCAACGCGCCGACACCCATGAAGATGATCAGCGGGAATGCGCCCGATTTGATGCCGACTTCATAGGCAAGAAATAGCAGGCCGCCGTCCTCGGCGATGCCGGCTCCAGGAATATTGCTTAGTAATCCGCCGAATCCAATCGTCACCAGCAGCAGTGGTTCGAATTTCCTGACGATGCCGAGATATAGCAGCAGCAGGCAGATGCCCAGCATCGCGACCTGCCCTGCCGTGATCTGGTACAGACCCGAGCCTTGCCAGATTTCCTGGATCAGATCCATTGATCAGACCGTCTTCATCAGGCAATAGCGACCAGCGTATCACCGACGGCGACGACGTCACCCTCCCGGACGAACACGTCGCTGACCGTCCCCCCCTTCGGCGCGCTGACGGTCGTCTCCATCTTCATAGCCTCGACGACGAGTAGCGGCTGCCCTTTTTCGATGGTATCGCCAGGCGCAACAAGGACTTTGAAGATGTTCCCCGCGAGTACCGCAGCGACCTTCTCACCTGACTGCGAACGTGCCGGGGCACCCGCCACGGGTGGCCGCACATCGGTCAGTTCGCCGTTGTCTGCGACCTCGACCGTGTACTCCTTGCCGTTGACGCGTACTGAGTACACCACCGGCCCGTCTGCCGGCGCGCGCGGCGCTGGTGCCGGTTCCGCATCGGGCGCCGGTTCGAACGCCTCGGGATTCTGCCGGTTCTGCAGGAAGCGAATGCCGATCTGCGGGAACAGCGCATAAGTCAGGACATCATCGATGACATCGTGGGCAAGATTGATCTTCCTCTCGATCGCGATGTGATTGAACTCCTTGGTCTGACTTACGAGCTCCGGTTCGAGCAGATCCGCCGGCCGGCATGTAATGGGCTCGGCACCTTTCAGCACCCGCTCCTGAAGTTGCGCATTAACTGCAGCCGGCGTGGCGCCGTACTCGCCCTTGAGGACACCTGCGGTTTCCTTGGTGATCGTCGTATAGCGCGATCCGGAGAGGACATTGATCACGGCCTGCGTGCCGACGATCTGCGACGTTGGAGTCACGAGCGGCAGCATGCCGAGATCGCGGCGCACTTGCGGAATTTCCTCGAGCACGGCATCGAGTTTGTCGCCGGCATCCTGCTCCCGAAGTTGGCTTTCGAGATTGGTCAGCATGCCCCCGGGAACCTGTGCAACGAGAATCCTCGAATCGACGCCTTTGAGACCACCCTCAAACCGAGCGTATTTCTTGCGTACGTCCCGGAAGTAGGCGGCTATCTCCTCGAGTTCGTTCAGATCGAGACCCGTATCACGATCGGTACCATCCAGCGTCGACACCAGCGTCTCGGTCGGCGTATGCCCGTAGGTCATGCTCATTGATGAAATCGCAGTGTCAATGTTGTCGACGCCCGCCTCAGCCGCCTTGACGCAGGTCGCGATCGCCAGGCCGGTTGTCGCATGGCAATGCAAGTGTATCGGGATGTCGACCGCTTCCTTCATCCGGCTTACCAGTTCGAACGCGACGTACGGGCGTAGCAGTCCGGCCATATCTTTAATGCAGATCGAGTGCGCGCCCATATCCTCGATGCGCTTGCCGGTATCGACCCAGAGGTCGATCGTATGCACAGGGCTTACCGTGTAGGAGAGCGTGCCCTGCGCATGTTTGCCGACTTTCAATGTCGCCTTTACCGCAGTCTCGAGGTTGCGCAGGTCATTCAGCGCATCGAAAATCCGGAATACGTCGATGCCATTGACCGCGCATCGCTCGACAAACTTCTCGACGAGGTCATCCGCATAGTGCCGGTAACCGAGTATGTTCTGCCCACGGAACAGCATTTGCTGGGGCGTATTGGGCATGGCTGCCTTCAGCCGGCGAATCCGCTCCCAGGGATCCTCGCCGAGATAACGAATACAGGCATCGAAAGTTGCGCCACCCCAGGATTCGATCGACCAGAAGCCCGCCTTGTCGAGTTTCTCGGCGATGGGCAGCATGTCATCGATTCGCATGCGTGTCGCGAGCAGACTCTGGTGCGCGTCGCGAAGCACGAGTTCGGTGATTCGCAGTGGGTTTTTATTACTCATATTGTCTTGTCCGCTTGTTTGCGCCGGTGCTGGCGGATGGCCGCTCCGATCGCGGCGATCTCCTCGTTGCTGATACCGGCAATTGCTACGTCGGGCCGCAGTCGTCTGACGATCGCTGCCATCAGTGTCATGGCGATGACGAGCGCAGTCAGGAACACGAACACGGTGCCCATGCCGACGACCATGAGCGTTACTCCTTGATTCAACAGACTTTGTTCCATACCGACAGTGACAGCCTCACGAGAACGGCCGATTATACTGCTTCGACCGTGCGGGCAAAGATAGGGAAAACCGAATGACGCCAACGCGTACCTACAGGTGACGGAAATTGACGGCCAAACAGTTCCGCACTCACGAAAAGGGCGGGTAAGAATAGTCAGCACGCACGTGTTGCTCTTGTGGCTCACAGCCGGCTGGGCCGAACAGCCGACGGCAACTGAGTCCCTCCCGGACGCCAAGGCCCTCGAGGCTTCGGGCGCGCGAATCCGGGAGATCATTCTGGATAAGCGCGACATCTTCGATCTGTCCGATCCCGCGGAGAACAAGTGGCTGTATCGCTGGGCCAACCGGCTACACATTCCGACTCGTGACGGCGTCATTCACAATCAGCTGTTGTTTCGTGCCGGCGACAACTTCGAACAACGCGTGCTCGACGAATCGGAGAGAATTCTGCGCGCCAACCGATACATTTACGATGCCGAGATAGAGCCGGTGAATTACGAGGACGGCGTCGTCGACCTCAGGGTGATGACAAAGGAGGTCTGGACCCTGACGCCCGATGTGTCATTTTCCCGCAGCGGTGGCGAGAATCGCACTGCGCTCGGCATCGAGGAGACGAACCTGCTCGGTCGCGGGCAGTTGGTACGTCTCAAGTGGGTCGACAGTGTCGATCGCACGTCGACGCAATTCACGTTCGAGGACAGGAATTTCGGCCGCAGCTGGGTGTCGACGACACTCAGAGTGGCCGACAACTCCGATGGCAAGACCAATTTCCTGTCGGTTGTCAGGCCGTTTCATGCGCTGGATTCCCGCTGGGCGGCAGGCGGTTGGATGTCGACCGACGACAAGCGCACAGCGCTGTACCGGCTCGGTAACGAAGCGGCCGAGTACCGCCACGAGCGCGACTTCCATACGGCGTTCGGCGGCTGGTCACGTGGCCTCAAGAATGACTGGGTACGCCGCTGGTCGGCAGGCGTCGTCTACGACGACAACAGATTCTCACAGGCGTTGGAACCGTCCTTGCCCGCCGCGATTCCGCAAGACCGTAAGCTCGTCTATCCATTCCTCGGGCTCGAGATCCTCGAGGACGACTTCAGCACCTCCAGCAATGCGAACCAGATCGGCCGCACGGAAGATTTCTACATGGGAGCGCGGCTATCCGCGTCCCTCGGCTGGGCAGACCAGAGTCTCGGCGCGGACCGCGACGCACTCGTCGCCGCGGCTTCGGGTAATCTCGGCTTCGGGTCGCTGGACCAGACGGCGCTGCTCCTGGCTGCTGTCGGGAGGGGCCGCCACGAAGGTGGCAATACGGCCAACGCGACACTGAATGCGTCTGCGCGCTTCTATCACCGCCAATCCGAAAAACGGCTGTTTTTCATGACCTTATCGGGAGTTGCCGGACACAACCTGGATCTCGACAATCCCGTGCAGCTCGGCGGCAAGAGCGGGTTGCGCGGTTATCCGCTGCGTTACCAGTCTGGTGATTCGAAGATGCTGTTCACCGTCGAGCAACGTTATTTCACCGACTGGTACCCATGGCGGCTGTTCCGCGTCGGCGGGGCCGTATTCTTCGACGTTGGTCGCACCTGGGGCGACAATCCAGTCGGCGAGCCGCAGCTGGGCTGGCTCAAGGATGTCGGTTTCGGGCTGCGTTTCGCTCCGACCCGCTCGAGCAGCACCAAGATGGCCCACCTCGATATCGCATTTCCCCTGGATGGCGACCCCTCGATCGACAGCGTTCAAATCCTGCTCGAGGCGAAAAGCAGCTTCTAGCAGACCATCATATTAAAGTCAGACAAGGATCAGCCTGCCCGCAGTTCTTTGCCGTGGCCCCTTGCGATGATCTTCCCGTCGGATAACGACGTGAAAAAGGAGAAGATCATGCAACGCAATTTTGTTCCGGTTTCGCTGTTGGCAAGCGCCACAATACTGCTTGGTGCGTGCAGTGCGACCCAGCATCGCGCCGAAGTTCAGGACGATTCGATCGACCGGGTGACAGTCGGCACCGTACAGCGGGAAATAGTCGTCGGCATGCCGTCGGCTAAAGTGGCCGCCATTCTTGGTGCGCCAAATATCGTGTCAACTGACGCGGAGCGCCGCGAGGTCTGGATCTACGACAAGATCTCGACCGACGTGTCCTATTCGCGCAGCAGCGGTGTGGTCGCCGGGCTCGTCGTTGGCAGTTCCGGTGGTGGCGCCGGTGGCAGCAGCAAGAATGCGGGTGCCGCAAGCTCATCACAACGCACGCTCACGATCATCATCAAGTACGACGACGCGGGCCTCGTTCGGGACTTTTCTTATCGGACGTCGAGTTTCTGATGCATAAGTGACGGGAGACCGACATGAGGATTTACACAAACTTCCTGCTCGCCGCCATCGTCACGCTATCCCTGGGCGGCTGTGCGGCACCGGCGGCGGCACCGAAAACCGGCGTCGAACTGCAGGCCTACCAGGCGAAGGAGTTCGAGACGACCAAGCGCGCAGCCTTCTCGGCCACGATGTCCGTATTCCAGGACCTTGGCTTCATCATTGACGACGGTGAGTTCGACACGGGCCTGATAACGGCGACCGGGTTGTCGATTCGGCACGAGATGGGCATGGGCGACGTATTTTCGAAGTTATTCGCGGGTGTGGATACGCGCGGCTTTACGGAGCGGCGCGCGACCGCGTTCGTCGAGAAGATGCCGTCCGGACTGATCCGCATACGCCTCAATTTCGTGGATAACATTGCGACGGTTGCGGGCACGGGCTCGGCACGTCATTCGAAGCCCGTCGAGGATCCGGTGTTCTACCAGTCGACGTTCGAATTGATTGACAAGGCGATATTCGTGCGTTCGGGCAGCACGTGAGCGATTTGACAGTATCTACTCGTCGTCCTGGGTAAGCTGCAGCGCGGCGCCGTGCAATTCGCCGAGATCGGCGACGCGCCAATCGAGTATGCCGGCACGAGCAGCCTCGTTCGGACCTTCGAGGCCACCGGCATGCAGCATCTCGAGGTGTGCATCGAGGTCGCTGACACCGAAGGACGCGAGGAAGAAGCCTTCCCCGCGAGCTGCGAGGAACTGTCCGGGCACGGAGTCCTGATCGTACGGGCAAACCAGGACGAGCCAGGTCTCTCCGATCCTCGTGCGCGCAACGTTTGCGCCACGAGGAGCATGATCTATTGTCACGAACGGCTCGACACCGAGTACCTGCTCGAATCGTGCCGTCGCCTCGTCGAGATCCCGGACGATGAAGTTGAGATGGTGAATGCGAGTCGGCGTCACCGGCTCAGCCGCGCCGCCCCTGCAGGGAACATTCCGGCCTTCGGCAGCAATGCGGGCACGCTGCGTCCCAGTTCCTGCTCGAGCCAGCGGCTTGCTGCGATGATCTTCTCAAGAGACACGCCTGTGTGGACACCGGAACGATCGAGCATATACAACAGGTCGTCTGTCGGAATATTGCCCGTGGCGGCCGGGGCAAACGGGCAGCCGCCTATACCGCCAATACTCGCGTCGAGATAGGTCGCACCCGCCTCGACGGCAGCATGTGCATTCGCCAGCCCCGTATTGCGCGTGTTGTGAAGGTGGCAGCGAACTGGCAGATCACCAATCACGTCGCGGAGCATGCCTAGCAGATCCGTGACCTGCGACGGCACGGCTACGCCGATACTGTCGGCGATCCCAAGTTCGGCCGGGCCTGCCTCGATGACCCGTTTCGCAAGATCGACAATACGTTCAGCTTTCACTTCGCCTTCATAGGGACAACCGAAGGCTGACGAGATCATCACGTTCGCACGTAACCCGTTGTCCTGCGCACGCTTTGCGATATTGCGCCACGCAACAATCGACTCATCGATGCCGACACCCTGATTCTTGTGATTGTAGGTATCAGTTGACAGGACGACCATACCGACCTCGTCAACCTGGGTAGTAAGGGCTCGATCGAGCCCGCGCTCGTTCATGATCAGCCCGATGTAGGAGACATCGTCTCTTTGTGGCAGCTTTTCTATCAGCGCTTCCGCATCCGCCATTTGCGGCACGCGCTTCGGATGCACGAAGCTCGCGACTTCGAGGCGCCGAATGCCGGCATCGATCGCCATCTCGATGAACTTCACTTTGCTGTCCGTCGGCAGAATCTCGGGCTCGCTCTGCAGGCCGTCTCGCGGGCCGACTTCGACGATTGTGATTGACTTGTTGCCCATGGTCGCTACTTGTCGCGGTTAAATCGATTGAGGTAGGAGATGGCGGTGCTTTCACCGACAACGTCCGCGTATTTGGCGTTCATGTCGAACAGGTTAGCCTCGTGCGGGGCTTCGTGACGATCGCCGCAAGCATCCGCCACGACGATCGGAATGAACCCGTGCGACATCGCGTCGACACAGGTCGCGCGGATACAGCCGCTTGTTGTCAGACCAGTGATAACGAGCGTATCCACACCCAGTGCCGTCAACTTGGCAGCGAGCGATGTATCGAAGAACGCGCTCGGAAATTGCTTGGAGAAGACGATCTCATCATCTGCGGGCTCCAGCCCGGACGGCCAGGCGCCAAGTGGATTGCCGGCGACGAAGGCTTCGAGCGCAGGCACCTTGCGGAAAAAAACGCCACCGTCGGCACCGCCAGATCGATATACGACGTTTGTATAAAATACCGGAATACCTGCGGTGCGGGCCGCTTCCCTTACCCGCAGAGCCGATGCCAGCGCTTCATCAACATCCGCATACAGCGGACTGTCCTTCGCGAAGTAGGCCTCAACGAAGTCGACAAGGATAAGCGCCGGAGCCTCGCCGAAGCCCAGGCTGCCATCGAACGCGCCTTTGTAATTCTGTTCGAGGTCCCCGCTCACGTGCGTTCCCTGATGATAGTAGCCGGCGTGCCATTACAGCACGCCGGCACGATTGTGCAAGGATTCGCCTAGAAGCGAATTGTCAGATCGAGGCCATATAGCGCGGTCGCGGCCGGGTGTATGAACGACCCACCGAACTCCGCGGCCGGAATAACCTCTTCCAGGTATTTCTCATCCGTAATGTTGCGGCCCCAGGCTGTCGCCTCCCAGCGTTCTCCTTCGATGCCCACTCGCAAATCGAGTGTGTCGAAAGCGT
>Ga0209578_10001294_pt1 | contig 23808 bp, 21 predicted proteins | sample tdAd472_FD_187127 | JGI IMG/M metagenome (GOLD analysis project Ga0209578, IMG submission 187127) | Marine sediment microbial communities from the Atlantic coast under amendment with organic carbon and nitrate - tdAd47.2 (SPAdes)... | ecosystem: Environmental > Aquatic > Marine > Coastal >...
GAAACCCCTGGCCGACGAGCTGTCAGATTCCCTGCTGGTGCTGATGCGGGTCTATTTCGAAAAGCCCAGAACCACGGTTGGTTGGGAAGGGCTGATCTACGATCCACACCTGGACGGATCCCATCGAATTGATCATGGGCTGCGTATCGGCCGGCAGCTGATGCTGGAAATCGCACAGCTGGGCCTGCCCATTGCCGTGGAAGCGCTTGATCTTATATCTCCCCAGTATCTCCAGGACCTGGTTACCTGGACGGCAATTGGTGCCCGCACGACGGAATCTCCCACGCATCGCAAACTGGCCAGCGGCATTTCGTCGGCGGTGGGGTTCAAAAACAATGTGGATGGCAACCTGTCAGTTGCCGTCAATGCCATCAGGTCGGCGTCGGCAAGCCACAGTTTTATCAGTGTTACCGAGGAAGGCAAGGTCGCCGCTTTTCGCACCGAGGGCAATCCCCACTGTCACGTAATTCTTAGAGGGGGCATGTCACCCAATTTTGATCGGGAAAACGTGGAGAATTGCGAAAAGGAACTGCGTAAAGCAGGTATCACCGAAAATATAATGATCGACTGCAGTCACGGCAACTCACAGAAGGATTTCCAGAAACAGATACTGGTGCTGGAGGACATAGCCGGTCAGATTGTCGGGGGTAATCGCTCGATTATCGGCATAATGCTGGAAAGCAACCTGGTTGAAGGTAACCAGCCCATCCCAGAAGATCTGGAGGAAATACGTTATGGGGTTTCGATAACCGATGCCTGCGTCGGCTGGGATGCGACGGAGGAAATGCTGCGCTGGTTTGCCGGTGAAATTGCGCCGGCCCTGAGCGAACGAAAGCTGACCAGGGCCGGCTGATTGATACGTGTCAATTTTTCCCACCAATAGCGGCCCAATATCGACAGTTTGTCAACCACGGTTGATGTAGATCAACAGTCCCCGGAAGTAAGACGACCTATACTCCGACTCAAAAGAATCAGCCGGCGCCGGATCAGGCGCTGCTGGCAGGAGGACTCATCGTGACCCTATTCAACAGACTGTTACTTGCCATAGATCTTAGTCCGGCTGCCGATCACCTGCTGTCCCGCGTTCACAAATTCTGCTACGACCACATGGACAGGGTGCACGTTGTTCACGTCCTGCGCAGCGATTTTATCCTCGCGGAGGAAAGTGACGGGGGTACCGGCGCGTTGGCTGCGGAACAGAAGCGTCTCAAGGATCAGGCCAGTGTCAGTCTGTCGGAAATCCTGGTGCGCAACGGATTCAATATTTCCGCGAACCGGATTGTCATCAGGGCGGGGGAGCCGGCAACGGAAATCAAGCGGCTGGCCCACGATCTTGAAGCCGACCTGGTAATCGTCGGCAGCCATAACAGGGACAGTGGCTGGCTGAACCTGCCCGGCGCAACAACCAACTGCGTACTCCAGGGTATCCAATCCGACGTCATGGCTGTCCGTGTCTGACAGCAGCGACATGCCTGGATCCGGTGGAAGCGGGTGTCACAACACGGCGACCAGGCTGTCCACCAGGTAGTCGATATTGTCTTCGTTTATCCCGGCGATATTGATACGACCGGAATTCACCAGGTAGATGCTGTAGCGTTCCACCAGCAGCTTCACCTGGTCGACACTGATGCCCAGAAAGGAAAACATGCCTTTCTCCCGTTCGATAAACCGGAAGTCTGCGTTCGCCCCGGCCTGTAGCAGCCGGTCCGCCAGCAGTGCCCGCAGGCCGTTTATCCGGTCACGCATGGCGGCGAGTTCCACGTCCCAATCGGCACGCAAGCCGGCATCGTCCAGGATCTCGCGGACGATAGCGGCACCGTGGTCCGGTGGCATGGAATAGATGCCCCTGGTAATGGCGGCCAGCTGGCTTGCTGCGACCTGGCGCTGGCTGTCGGATTGACAGATTACGGTCAGGGCACCCACCCGTTCCCGGTACAGGCCGAAATTCTTGGAGCAGGAACTGACTACCATCAGCTCCGGCAGGGCATCCGCCAGCAGCCGGGTGCCGTACATATCATCCTCCAGGCCATCACCCAGCCCCTGGTAGGCAACATCGATCATCACCGTGAGGCCTTTCTCCAGCGCCAGGTCTCTTACCGACTGCCACTGATCTCTGGACAGGTCGGCACCGCAAGGGTTATGACAGCAACCGTGGAGCAGCAGCAGGTCCTTGTCACTGGCGGTGGCGAGAGCCCGCAGCATTTCATCAAACCGGATTTCGTGCTGCTGGTAGTCGTAGTAGGGGTAGGACTCGATGGTCAATCCCGCTGCCCCCAGCAGCGGTACATGATTGGGCCAGGTGGGATCACTGACCCAGATCCTGGCATCGGGCCGGGCCTTGTTGACAAATTCAGCCGCCAGTCTGAGTCCCCCACATCCTCCGGGAACCTGAAAAGTGCAGCGACGCTCCTGCAGGGTTGTGCTCAGCCGCTCACCCAGCAGCAGTTGCGCCACCAGCTCGTTATAGCGGGCGTCGCCGGCCGGGCCGACGTAGGACTTGGTGTCCTGGTTCGCCAATAGCCGGGATTCGGCCTGTTTGACGGCCGCCATGACCGGCGTGTTTCCGGCAGAGTCTTTGTAAACGCCGACACCCAGGTCTATCTTGTGGGGATTCCGGTCAGCCCGAAAAGCTGCCATCAGCCCCAGTATCGGATCGGCATCCAGACGGGCAAGTGTTTCGAACATGGTTGCTCCCGCATCAAGACCTGCGTTGCCTGGCTTTCAGGGTGTTCTGCAACAGTGACGCCCTGGTCATCGGACCAACGCCGCCGGGCACCGGGGTGATAAAACTGCAGTGCTCCTTCACCGCCGCAAAATCCACGTCACCAACCAGTCGAAATCCGCTTTTCCGGGATTCATCCGGAACCCGGGTGATGCCAACGTCGATCACCACGGCTCCGGGTTTCACCATGTCCGCGGAAACAAAGTTGGGTCGGCCGATGGCGGCGATAAGAATGTCAGCGTTACGGCAATGGTCGGTAATATCCCGGCTGCGACTGTGCAATACGGTAACCGTGCAGTTGCCGGGATCGCTGTTGCGGGAAAGCAGTATTGACATGGGCGTTCCGACGATATTGCTGCGACCGAGGACCACGCAGTGCCGACCCTCGGTTTCGATGTTGTAACGTGCCAGGAGCTCCATGATGCCGTTGGGAGTTGCCGACAGGAAAGTAGGCAGTCCCAGACACATATTGCCCAGGTTCTGTGGACAGAAACCATCGACATCCTTACTGGCGTCGATGGCCAGGGTAACCTGGTGCTCGTCGATGTGATCGGGAAGCGGCAGCTGGACGATAAAGCCATCGATGGCATCGTCGTTATTGAGCTCGGCGATTTTGCCTAACAGCTCAGCTTCACTGACGCTGTCCGGCAGCCGGACCACGGTGGATTCAAAACCCACTTCCTCACAGTCCCTGACCTTGTTGGCCACGTAGGTTTCGCTGGCGCCGTCGGCACCCACCAGGACTGCGGCCAGGTGTGGTGGTGCGCCGCCCTGGTCACGGATAGCGGTTACCTGGCGGGCGATTTCCCGGCGAATCTGTTCGGAGGTCTGCTTGCCATCGAGTATCTGCATAGTGGGGCCGCCCTGGCTGGTAGAGGGTAGAAATCAGGGCGGCTATGATAATCGAGCCGCTGTAGTGGCTCAACCGGTTGCATCGACTGAAACCGGCGTCGGCACCGGTCATGGCCTTGCAGCTGCCAGCGCCGGTCTACCAGGTGCCGGTATTGGGCATGCTTGCCCAGGGCTCTGCCGGCTCCAGCGCATCACCGGCCTGCAGCAGCTCGATGGAAATATTGTCCGGCGAGCGGATGAATGCCATGCGGCCATCCCGGGGTGGACGGTTTATCGTGACACCGCCGGCCTGCAGCCTGGCACACAGGGCGTAAATGTCGTCAACCTGGTAGGCGAGATGGCCGAAATTCCGCCCCTCCGAGTAGTCTTCGGGATCCCAGTTGTAGGTCAGTTCCACCTGGGCCTCATCATTACCTTCGGCGGCCAGGAACACCAGGGTAAACCGGCCCTGTTCATGTTCGCTACGCCGTACTTCCTGCAGGCCGAGCTTGTTGCAATAGAAATCAAGTGACGCGTCCAGGTCGGCGACCCGCACCATGGTATGCAGATATTTCATAAGAGTTCTTCCCCAATTCCTGTATTGCGTGGCCTGGTCAAGGGCCGTGTAAATCAGAATAAAATTACCGAGCGTATACTCTTGCCTTCATGCATCAGGTCGAAGGCCTTGTTGATTTCCTCCAACGGCATGGTATGGGTTATCAGTGGATCAATCTGGATTTTGCCATTCATGTACCAGTCGACGATCCGGGGAACGTCGGTACGCCCCCTGGCGCCACCGAAGGCCGTACCACGCCACACCCGGCCCGTTACCAGCTGAAAGGGTCGGGTGGAAATCTCCTGCCCGGCACCGGCAACTCCGATGATGATGGATTCACCCCAGCCCTTGTGACAGCATTCCAGTGCCTGTCTCATGGTGTTGACATTGCCGATGCATTCAAAGCTGTAGTCGACTCCGCCGCCGGTCATGTCGACGATGGCTTCGACCACATTATCCACTGTGCCGGGGTCGAGGAAATCGGTCATGCCGAACTGGCGCGCCAGGTCGGCCTTTGCCGGATTGGTGTCGATACCGATGATCCGGTCTGCTCCCACAAGGCTGGCGCCCTGGACCACGTTGAGGCCGATGCCACCCAGGCCGAATACCGCCACGGTACTGCCGGGCTCGACCCGGGCATCAAAGGCCACCGCACCGACGCCGGTAGTCACCCCGCAACCTATATAGCACACCTTGTCGTAGGGAATATCGCTGCGAACTTTCGCCAGGGCGATTTCCGGAAGCACGGTATAGTTGGAAAATGTGGAACAACCCATGTAGTGCAGGATTGGCTTGCCATCCAGGGAAAACCGGCTGCTGCCGTCGGGCATCAGGCCCTGCCCCTGGGTTGACCGGATTGACTGGCAAAGATTGGTCTTGGGATTGAGACAGAAATCGCACTCCCGGCATTCCGGGGTGTAGAGGGGGATGACCGTGTCTCCCGGCTGCAGGGATTTGACGCCGGGGCCTGTTTCCACCACGACACCGGCACCCTCGTGACCGAGGATGGCGGGAAAGGCGCCTTCCGGATCGTCACCGGACAGTGTGAATGCATCGGTGTGACAGACGCCGGTGGCCTTGATTTCCACCAGCACTTCTCCCGCCCTGGGGCCTTCCACATCGACTTCGACGATCTCGAGGGGCTTGCCGGCTTCAAAGGCTACTGCTGCTCGCGATTTCATAGCTGGATTTCCTGATTGTTGTTGTCGTTCCGGGATGAGGTGATTGTAAAGATCAAGGCAGGGACCGGCAACCGCGGCCAGGCATCCGCCAGTGCCGCCGGTGTTCAGTTATTCCGGTGGGTGGTAAACTGCGCGCCCTGTTTAGGTTCCTTAGCATTGATACGCTTTCGTCTCGGGTCAGTGCATGCTCTCCCGGGGGCAGGCGAAACGAAAGCACTGACAAACCTCACCTGGTGAATTCTACTCATGTCGGAAAGTCAAAAACAACGCTATGTACTTACGGTCTCCTGCCCGGAGGCCAATGGAATTGTCCGGGCAGTGAGTGACTTCCTGTTCCAGCGCGGTGCCACCATAACGGAAGCAGCCCAGCACCGGGACAAGGAAATCGATCAGTTCTTCATGCGGGTTGAATTTGAAGAGATGGAAGCGTCATTGCCGACCACGGCGACACTGGATCGGGACTTTAGCGCCACGGGTGAGCAGTTTGCCATGAACTGGTCTTTTTTCGACCTGTCGATAAAGACCCGGCTGCTGTTGGCCGTGTCGCGACACACTCACTGCCTGAACGACATATTGCATCGCTGGGGCAGTGGCGTGCTGCCGGCGGAAGTTGTCGGCGTGGTGTCCAACCACCGTGACATGGAGAAAATGACCGAGTGGTACGGCCTCCCTTACTATTATCTGCCGGTGGACCGGGGAAACAAGGCGCAGCAGGAGCAGGCAATACTTGGCATTATTCAGCAGAAGCAGGTCGACCTGTTTGGCCTGGCCCGATACATGCAGATTCTGTCTAATGATCTATGTGATGCGCTTGCCGGTCGGGTGATCAATATTCATCACTCGTTTCTGCCCGGTTTCAAGGGCGCTGATCCCTATCGGCAGGCGTACAACAGGGGTGTCAAGGTTATCGGCGCTACGGCCCACTATGTGACGACGGAGCTCGATGAGGGTCCGATAATTGAACAGGCAGTAGAAAAAGTCGATCATAACTGTGATGTGGGGGAGCTGGTGCAGATCGGTCGTGATGCCGAGTGCGTAGCGTTTGCCAGGGCCATCAAATGGCACTGCGAACACCGTATTATTCTGAATGGTGGGCGCACGGTGGTATTTCGATGACCACCGAAATATTGCTGGCGGTAGCGGTAATTACGCTGGGATCCTATATTCAGAGCTCTATCGGCTTCGGGCTGGCCATTATCGCCGCGCCGGTGCTGTTTTTCCTGAATCCCGAGTACGTGCCGGCACCGATAACCGTCAGTGCGTTTACCCTGTCAGTGGCCAATGCCTGGGGACACCGTGGCTCCATTTCACTTCGCGGTCTGCAGTATGCGGTGATCGGTCGCGTGCCGGGATCCGTCGCTGGAGCCCTGTTGATTCTCTGGATAAACCAGGAAATGCTGGGCCTGTGGCTGGGTATATCCGTGCTGGTGGCGGTGGCAGTCAGCCTGAAAACCGTGGCTCTGACCCCGACGCCGGGCCACATGATGGCGGCCGGATTTCTGTCAGGATTCATGGGAACCAGTTCTTCCATCGGTGGTCCGCCCATGGCTCTGGTCCTTCAACACCAGGAAGCGGCCTATATCCGTGCCAACCTGTCGGCGTTTTTCGTGGTGAGCTGCGTGATGTCGCTGGCCATGTTGGCGCCGGTGGGCTACTTCGGTGTAAGGGAAATGCAGCTGGCATTGCCGCTGCTGCCGGGCACCCTGGTAGGATACTGGCTGGCAAGGCATACCTGGCACCTGATATCACCGCGTTTCCTGAGGATGTCATCGCTGCTGCTGTGTACCGTCAGTGGCGTGCTGGCGGTACTGGCGTTCTGGATCTGAGGTTGTCCGCAAGCCGGGCAGCGGGGCTGCGGGGCGAGACTGTGGCACGAAACCTGAAGTACCCGCTGGCGACTGATCCGTTAGCCGGTTGAAGACGGTCCTGGCGCCATGGCTGAATACACATGAGCTGGACGGCAATGATGACGATCAGCAGCGAAGCAATACCGAATCTCACGGTGCAAGGTCCAAGCCGCTATCCAGTCACGCTGAGAACGGTTAGAATTCCCGTGTCAATCCCGACGATTCGACGCAGGCCGTTGAATCAACATCAACAACTGACCAAGAAATACCACTCGTGAATACTGACGAATCAATCGAGTCCTGCAACTGGCCCAAAGAGATCAGCATGGAGGCGTTTCGCCAGGCCTGGCAGTTGGAAGGGCCTCCAGTGTGGGAAACTGTTTTCCGGATGCACAGTGACAAGATGCAGATAAAGAATCTGAATGTCGCCGTGGCCAACCTGGAGAATATCTTCAACACGACTTTCAGGCTGGCCAGCGAAAAAGGCTTCCAGGCAATGAGCCTGCGGGATCTGAGCCGGGAAACCGGAATCAGCATGGGCGGCCTGTATTCCTACATCCATAGCAAGGACGAGCTGGCTTCGGTTATTGAGTCCGTTCTGCGCCACTATATCCTTGAAGTCCTGGGCAGCCTTGCCACTCACGACCTGGATCCGGTCAGTCAATTGAAGGCGTTCATTTACGGTGAAACCTACATGAACGAAATCATGAGTCCCTGGTTTTATTTCTGCTACATGGAGGTCAAGGGCCTGCCCCGGAATCAGCAGGAAAAAGCCATGGACCTGGAGCTGCAGGCCCAGTCGATTCTCCTCGACAAATTCAACGACGGTATCTCCAGGGGTGTGTTTACCTGTGACGATCCGGAAATGCTGGCCGTGCACACCATCGGTTTACTCCAGCAGTGGTACCTCAAGCGGTGGAAATTCCGGCGTATGAAAGTCGAAACCGACCAGTTTGCCGGTTCCGTGTTTACCTTCGCCATGAAATCCCTGAACTGTCCAGATATCGCCAGCCACGACAGCAATCTGAAAAAAGCTGGCTAGTGGGATTGGATCAGGCGTTTTCCGGCTTCAGCCCGCCCTTGTCGGCATAAAATGCCCTGATCGCCGCCATATCCTGTTCCAGGTCCCCGGTTGGCGTGAAAAAATCCGCCAGCCCGGCTTCCTTCCTGGGTGCATCCACGTACCCCAGCAGGATAGGCACGCCGGCATTCCGGGCGATGTGATAAAAGCCGGTTTTCCACCGATCCACTTTGCTGCGCGTCCCCTCGGGGGGAATGAGCACTACCAGTTCAGATTGCTTGTTGTATTCCTCGGTCACCTGCTGGACAACGTTGTTTGACTTGCTGCGATCGATGGGAATACCTCCCAGCCAGCGCATCAGGCCACCGAAGGGGAAACGGAACAGGGTATGTTTCCCCATCCAGAAGACGTTCAGGCGCAGCTTGAGGACTATCAGCAGCATGAGGGGAAAATCCCAATTACTGGTGTGCGGAGCGCCGATAAGGACAAGCTTCGGCCGATGCAGTTCCCTGCCAATTGCAGTCCATCCCATGAGCCGGAGAATAACCATGGCAATCAGTCGCAGTGTCGGCGTCAACAGTGGCGTTGAAAAGACGGTGGTGCGCATGTCCTGGCAGGTCCTCACTCCGGGGCAGTTCCGGTCTGACGGGTACAGGTCCAGCCCGGGACCGGGGGTGGAACGACTATAGTGATTATAGATAGCCTGATCAAGACCGTTTGCGGCGCAGCGACACCGGGAAAACCAGCAGTATGACCCTCAGTCTTCGCCCAACAGGCGTTGCAATTCCCGTAAGGCCCGTTCCGTCTCGGTCTCCGGTCTGGTGGGGTGATCTGTCCTGGGGGAGGGCTTGCCATTGTGTCCTGCTGAGGGCTCTTTACCTCCTGTCGCTGAGGGTTCTTTACCTCCTGTCGCTGAGGGCTCTTTACCTTCTGTCGCTGAGGGCTCTTTACCTGCTTTCGCTGAGGGCTCCTTACCTGCTTGCGCTGAAGGTTCTTTACCTGCTTGCGCTGAAGGCTCCTTACCATCCGATGCCTGAGGTTCGTCGTCCGATTCCGCCGTTTCGCCAAACAGTTCTGCCAGCCTGGCCCGGGCTTCGCGGGCCTGGCGATCATCCCGGGGCCGATGTGCACCCATGCGTGGTTTGAAATAGTCGCAGAAATTGGCTCTATCCTTGTCCAGCACGAAATCGGCGCGGTCTTCACGACAGGCGTCGGACACGCTGTCATCGTAAGACCTGCACATCAGGCAGACATGCAGGTCGGCATTGCAGGCCTGGCATTCCTCGTAGCGCGAGTAGGGTGAACGAAACTCACCGATATCCGCACCGCAATGCCAGCATTGAAATTTCATGACCGTAGGTTACCAGTAGCTGAAATAATCGGCGATTTCCGGATCGGAAAGTCGCTTGGTGGCTCCGTCCTTTCTGCCCAGGTAAAGGAATCCGATAATCTTTTCATTGACCGCCAGGCCAAGCCCCTGCCTGACCACCGGATCGTAGGCCATGGAGCCGGTGCGCCAGAACGCCCCGACATCCTGGGCATAGGCGGCCAGCAGCATATTCTGGGTCGCTGCCGCCGCCGAGAGATCCTGTTCCAGTTCCGGCACCTTGGGATGTTCCCGGTGACAGGAAATGGTAACGATGATCAATGGAGCGCGCAGGGGCTTTGCCCGTAACCGGGCCAGTCCGGCCTCATCCATGGCCGGCTCCCGGGCCATGGCGGCCTCTGCAAACAGATCTCCAAGCCGTTCCCTGGCATCTCCGCTGACCAGCAGAAAGCGCCAGGGGCGCAGTACCGCATGGTCGGCTGCCCGGAACGCCGCCCTGCAGATATTGTCCAGGCATTTCCCTGACGGGGCGGGGTCAGCTAATTTGGGAACGGAAGTTCTATTATGTAAGGCTTCAAGTGCGTCCATGGGGTCTTCCGGTATTGTGCTGCAGCATCATACGGTCCGGGCCACATCACTGTGATGTGGAATTGCAGTGAGGATAAATCAAACCCGGCATCAATTGAAGGATCCTCTGATTTATTGTGGAAGTGCGCAGCGGGAATCAGTCGAGCGCTACTGCAAGGCGTCGTGGGCAGGGAATGCCCGTCGCCTTTGCCAGGCGCGGCAACACCGCCGCGGCGCCCGACAGGCCCTGCCTGAAAGCCAGAGTATTTCCATAATTACGCAGAGGGTCCTGACGCAGCTCCGTCGGTTGATCTGCATCGATATGGCCCTACAAATCGTGCGCTTTTAACCGGCTTTTCGCTGCGGTTTACCGGGATCCCAGCTCTGGATTCAGAACATCCCGACGCGGCGCGCCGGGTATTCATCCCGGCAGGCCCGACGTCGGCAGCGCTCTCGCCTGGATTCGTTCCGTATGCGGTCGATAAAATCTGGACATCCCGGTTTCCTGCTGAATTCGCAGGGTTCCGGATCAGACAGGGCCTGACAGCAGGGGGCTTTTCTGACATTTTTCACCACGGCATTAATGATATACTGTGCGCCATTGAGGTCGATAGCATCTATGACGAGGCAGGCTCCCCGTCAAATCTATCAGTGGATATCCGGCAGATATCCAGCCGACATCGCAAATTCAGCGCACCGCGGCGCAGGAGAAAGTATGAATTCCAAGGCTGACGTCATAGCCATAAGCACCGAGCGACCAGCGTATCCCCAGGCCAAATCCCGTTGGTACGGTCGCTGCAGTTCCGGCAGGCTGAAAGTGGTTTTCAGTTTTTACTCACCGGACGGCAACGAAGTGTCCATGCCGATTGCCAGCATGTCGGCCTACCTCAAGCGGGATTTCCCCTGGGTGGATGTGGAACTCTTCCCCATTCTCGTGCTGCGGGAGGATGAGAAATTCACCCCGGAAGGTTATGCCGAAAAAATCAGGGAGCTGGATGCGGACCTGATCGCTTTTTCGGTAATGAGCCCCCACTGGTTTCCCATGGACCCGTATTTCGTCGAGCTGAAAAAACAGTTGCCTGATCTGCCAGTTGTCATCGGTGGCTACCAGGCCATGCTCAGCCAGGAGCAGACCATCGGTCATCCCAGCGTTGATTTCATCTGCGTCGGCGACGGGGAATATGCCATGGGTAATATCGTGCAGTTCCTCCGGGGCAGCAAGGACGGGCCCGTTGACGGCATGTGGGAGAAACTGGACGACGGTTCGGTCTACCAGACAGAAGCCCACCAGATCGGCGACCTGGCGTCACTGCCTTTTCCGGACTACGATATTTTCAAGCGCAATGGCGGGTTTGAAGAGGTGAATACCTCAATATTCGGTCCCAAGGGAAAGCTGGTGATGCCGGTGATGACCGGGCGGGGATGCCCCTATCGCTGTACTTACTGTTGCAACACACCGGTCCTGGAAGGCTGGCGAAACAAGAAGACTTTTCTCAGGAAATATGATCCGGAAGCCATGGTGACCGAACTGGAAAAGCTTCGTGACGAACACGGTGTGGAGTATTTTGAATTCTGGGACGAGCTGTTCCTGTCCAATCTCAAGTTCGTGCGGGCCTTCTTCGAAATCTACCAGGAAAGAATCCGTCTGCCCTTTGCCATCAATTCCCGGGTGGAGGTGATGAGCGAACAGTTCTGCGAAACGGCTGCAGCCGCGGGGTGCCACACCATCTGGTTCGGTATCGAGAGTGGCGACGAAAAGTACCGGGCGGAAATGCTGGGTCGTAAAATGAAAAATCAGCAGATCATCGATGCTGCCAGAAACTGCAAGCAGGCGGGCATCAACCGGCTGACCTTCAATATCGTCGGCATGCCGCTGGAAACGGCAGACAACATGCGCGAAACCCTGCGCCTGAACAAGCTGATATCCCCGGAACATTTTTTCTTTTTCCCCTACATCCCCCTGCGGGGCACGCCGCTGTACGAAGTGGCTGAGCGGGAAGGGCTGTTGATCAAAAATAAGAAAAATTTACATTATTTATCAGCAGTTAACGATAGAAAGTTCACTTTAAATATGAAGGAAATGCCGGAGCTGCTGAGCGCCAGTGAATACAACGAGATCTGCATGGAGATGCTGGCATTCCAGGAAGCCAACAATCGCCTCAGCTATACCGACGAGGACGGGGAGCAAACCCCGATCGAGGTTGAGGACAAAAGCTTCGAGCTGGCAGAGACTGACAGTTCGCAGGGGGACGGCGAGCCGATGGAGGCCGGGCATGCCACGGCTGCCCACAGTCCGGACCAGTCCCTCGAGAACCCGCATCCCGCGGCGGCACAAAAGCCGGTACCTTCCCTGGTGAAAAGAGTGCTGGGTCCGTTCAGAAGTCCCTGACCTGTCGCTCGTGCCGCCATCGGCGGTTCGGACGACGGGGCTCCATCGGTTGGCATTCCGGGCGCTGGTTCAGACCACTTCAACCTGCGGATTCCGCGCCTCGCGTTCGGCCCGACTGATCTCCGCATCCAGTGCCCGTCTGAAAGCCCTCAGTGACAGCATTGTCATCAACAGGTTGCCGGCCAGTGCCCCCAGGAAAAAGCCGGGCAGGCCCAGCGTCTGTGCACCGATCCAGGCCAGTGGCACGTAGAATACGAAAAATCGCGCGAAGGACAGGTACAGGGCTGCAAACGGCCGATGCAGCGCGTTCAGCGCCGAGTTGGTGAGAATGATCACGCCCTGCATGCCGTACCCCAGGGGCAGAATCCAGATGTACAGTTTAATTGCCGCCAGCACCTCGGTGTCGTCGGAAAACACCCGGGCTATCAGCCCGGCAAACAGGGCCAGCAGCAGGTAGATCGCCAGCTGCCAGGCAATAATGAAACGGGTGGCCAGCCGGTAGGCCTCGGCAACCCGGTCCAGCCGGTCGGCACCGAAATTCTGGCTGATCAAAGGCGGCAGGGTGGATGACATGGCCAGCACCACCAGGGTTGCCAGGGGTTCGATGCGGGAGCCCACGCCAAAGGCGGCCACCGTGGATTCGCCGAAGCCGGCGGCAATCGCCGTCATCACGCCGGCAGCCAGGGGAGTCATCATGTTGGCTCCCGCAGCCGGCAGGCCGATGCGCAGCATTTCCCGACCGGAACTGACCAGCACCTTGCGGGAGGGCACGATGCGATTGATCAGATCGAGTCGAATCAGCAGTAAGTAGGCCAGGTAGGTAAATGCCACTATCCATGAAACCAGGGTGGCCAGCGCGGCACCGCGTATGCCCATGGCGGGTACGGGACCCAGGCCAAAAATCAACACCGGGTCCAGTACGGCATTGATCAGTCCGCTGCCGGCCATGATCAGGCTGGGTGTCCGGGTATTCCCGCAGGCCCGCAGGATGCTGTTGCCGTTCATGATGGCCACCAGCAGAATGCTGCCGGGCAGCCAGATCACCATGTATTCCCGGATAAGCAGCAGTATCGATTCACTGGCGCCAATGGTTCGGAATATCAGGTCCAGAAACAGCCAGCAGATGACCACTGTCACCGTGGCGCAGGCCACGGCAAGGTAGTTGGTCACCGTGGACGCTTCCCTGGCCCGGGGAAAATCGGCCCTGCCCATGTACTTCGCCACCACCGCCGAGGTGCCGATACCGAGACCGATGGCCAGGCTCATGATCATGAAGGTGACCGGGAAAGTGAAACTGATGGCGGTGAGGGAATCGGTGCCGAGAAAACTGATAAACAGAGTGTCTACCAGGCTGAAGGTGAACAGCATCGCCATGCCGACTATCATCGGCGTAGTCATGCGGCGGAGGGCTTCGGGAATCGGCGACTCCACCAGGCTCAAGCTTTGTCGTTTGGTTCGTTCCTGCATCCGTTGTTGTTCTTGCTCTGGTACTGATTAATAGTTGCCGCCGTGCCGACACCGGGATCTATCGCCCGTCAGTCAACTTTTCCGGGCATCGGCCAGCTCGGCCAGTGCCCGTGCTGATTGCGGAAGCGGATCCTGTGAACACTATCCTAATACCGGATGAATGCCACGGTCATTCGGGATCAGTCACAACTTATTGCAATTGAGACCGGCTGCGGCAACGCTCAGCGGGCCAGTTGCAGCAGCTGTTTGAAATATTTCGGGCTGCCGAAAACCAGCTCGTCACCCTCCAGTCCGGGATTGCCGGACAGATCACTGACCAGCCCGCCGGCTTCCCGCAGCAGCATGCTGGCGGTGTCCAGCGGCAACGATGCCGACGGTCTGGCGACAAGTCCGCCGTCGAAGCGACCTGCAGCCACGTAGACCATATCCAGGATGGCGTTTCCGGTACTGCGCAGGTCCACGCTTTGTTCCAGTAATTTCTGCTGCAGCAGGGGCAGACTGCTGCCGGACCGGTCTGTGACAGACACGGGGAACTCCACGGCAACCACGCTGTCCGGCAGGGCTGACTTATTACTGACACGAATCCGATGTCCGCTCAGACTGGCACCGCTGCCGCGGACGGCAGAGAACTCCTCGTCCAGTAACGGATCCACCAGGACAGCCAGGGTGACCTTGTGTTCCACCATGCAGGCTATGCCCAGGAGAAAGCCATGGGAGCCGCGAAGAAAATTGCGGGTACCGATGAGTGGTGACAACAGCCACGTGGTATCCGATTCGATGGGCTCCTGCAGGCGCTCTGTTGTCGACCGGTAACCGTGCCGCGGGAAGGGCTTCTGCAGCAGCTGCAGGATTGCCTCCTCGGCATCAAGGTGCGCCGAGGTCAGCAGGTCATTGTCCAGTTCCTGCAGAATCTTGACCCGGTCGAGACGGTCGAAGCCGCTTATAAGACTGGCAGCCCCTGCGCGCGCTGCGCGCAGGGCAATGTTTAACGAAGGATGCATGGAAGAAAGCCTGAAAGCCGGTTGTCCTGAGAGCGGATTGCCCGCTGAATCGCAAGACAAACTGTAAACGAACAATCATAGCAGATTAGGCCATTGCCGAGAATCGCCGGGGTCGGCGCTGCCGGCGATAGCGAGATGACGGGTAATCGCAGCCAGTGGCGAGCCAAATGCGTCTACCAGCGGAATTCATGACCCCGGGCGAGTCAGCCGTCAACTTGCTATACTTCCCCGCGGCCATGGCGCCGTTGCCGCTGACGCCCGACGGTGTCTGGCGGTGGTGTCTGGAGGTGGTGGGGGAGGCAGGTGTTCTGGTCCGGGCACCGTTGCCTGACCTGAATCATGACTTGATCGAATGCTTCCATAAAGGTGAAACCTTGGCAAAAACTGCAATCCCCGGCGTCAATGACAACGAGCCACCCGACCCCTTGCGTGACAGACGCATCCGTATCGTCCTGGTGAACACTTCTCACCCGGGAAATATTGGTGCTGCTGCCCGGGCCATGAAAAACATGGGGCTTTCCCGGCTTGCCCTGGTCCAGCCGGCGGAGTTTCCCAGTGGGGTTGCCGTGGGCCGGGCGGTATCCGCCCTGGATATTCTTGAAAATGCCACTGTTTACGACACCTTGCAGGATGCCATCGCCGACTGCGGCCTGGTGATCGGCGCCAGTGCCAGGTCGCGGAAAATTCCCTGGCCGGTGCTGCTTCCGGAGCAGTGTGCCGAAAAGGTAATCCAGGACAGCACCACCAACCAGGTGGCGCTGGTTTTTGGTCGTGAAGACAGTGGCCTGACCAACGAGGAACTGCAGCTTTGTCACTACCACGTGCAGATTCCGGCCTCACCCGGCTACAGCTCATTGAACCTGGCGGCCGCGGTTCTGGTGATCTGCTACGAGGTGAGACGCAGTGCCCTGGCGCGTCTCGATAGTCCGGCGGCGGATGAGGATTACTGGGATATCGAGTGGGCCACGGGGGAGCAGGTGGAACAGTTTTACCGACACCTGGAGGAAGTGCTGGTGCGGCTGGACTTTCATGACCCGGACAACCCTCGCCAGTTGATGCAGCGGCTGCGTCGCCTGTTCAGTCGGATCAGGCTGGACACGATGGAAATGAATATCCTGCGGGGCATACTTTCGCACATTGATTTTCACCTGGACAACCCCCGGCCCGAGGCCGGCAAGTCAGCGCGCCGTCGCGGTACATCCAATGACCGGGCGATCCAGGGCAAGCGGGAAAGGCGCGGCACCCGTAAGGATTTCGACGAGGCCGCCGCCAACAAGCGCAGCGTCGACACCATGGTGGAAATCCTGGAGCGGGCGCGTAACAAGGACAGTGGCCCGGAGTAAGCGGGTTACGACGACCTGCGACGCGCTTTTTTCGACAGGCCCCTGGCTGCAGCGGTTTTTCCCGGGACATCCCGGCCAGCCGTCGCTTTTCGGGAAGCCCCCGGCGCCCGGTAACGGGAACGGACTTTACCCACGGGTTTCTCGGCGGGAACCAGGCAGCCAGGACTGTCACCGATCAGTTCTCCCCGGCCCATGTCCCGAAGCGCCTTGCGCAGCACCGGCCAGTTTTTCTCATCGTGATATCGCAGAAACGCTTTCTGCAGGCGACGCTGCTGAATATCCTTGCACACCGACATGTTTTCGCTCTTGTAGCGTACTTTCCTGAGCGGGTTTTTTCCCGAGTAGTACATGGCCGTGGCCAGGGCCATGGGCGAGGGGTAAAAGGTCTGCACCTGGTCCGGTTTAAAGCCGTGTTCTTTCAGCCAGAGACTGAGATTGAGCATGTCCTCATCCTCGCAGCCGGGGTGGGCGGCGATGAAGTACGGAATCAGGTACTGCTTTTTTCCGGCCTTGCGTGAAAAGCGGTCGAACAGCTTCTTGAACTCATCGTAAGCGTCGATGGACGGCTTCATCATTTTGTCCAGGGTATTGCTTTCGCTGTGTTCCGGTGCGATTTTCAGGTAACCGCCGACATGATGAGTGACCAGTTCCTCCACGTATTCGGGATCTTTCAATGCCAGGTCATAGCGCAGCCCCGAAGCGATGGCCACGGTCTTGACCCCGGGGATCGCGCGGGCCTTGCGATACAATTGCGTGGTATGGCGGTGGTCGGTTTCCAGGTGGCGACAGATTGTCGGGTAGACACAGGAAAGACGGCGGCAGCTTTTCTGGATGGCCGGTGATTTACAGTTCAGTCGATACATGTTCGCCGTGGGCCCGCCCAGGTCGGATACCGTGCCGGTGAAGCCGGGCACCTGGTCGCGAATTTTTTCAATTTCCCTGAGCACCGACTGTTCCGAGCGGGACTGGATAATTCGACCCTCGTGTTCGGTTATCGAGCAGAAGGTACAGCCGCCGAAGCAGCCGCGCATAATATTGACCGACGTCTTGATCATGTCGTAGGCGGGAATCCGGGCATCGCCGTAAACGGGGTGTGGCCGGCGTTGATAGGGCAGATCGAAGACACCATCCAGCTCATCGGTTTCCAGCGGGATCGGTGGTGGATTTACCCAGACATCCTGGGTCTGGTGGCGCTGTACCAGTGGACGGGCATTGTAGGGATTGGATTCCTGGTGTAAAACCCGCGATGCGTGGGCATACAGTGCCGGATCGTTTTTGACCTTGTTGTAGGCCGGCAGTCGTATATAGCAATGCTGTGGATCCAGTTCAGCCTGACGCTGCAGCGGCATGGGGATTATTTTCACCGGGGCCGTATCGCTATCCACCTCAACCGCGGGTTTTTGACCACCGTGGTCATAGTCATAGGGATTGGGAATCCTGTCGATGGCCGCTGGCCAGTCGATACGCGTGGAATCTATTTCGGTCCAGCCTTCCGGCAGGGAAGGGCGAACAAACGCGGTACCCCGGATGTCGGTCATGCTGGCGGGGGATTCTCCCCGGGCTATCCGGTGAGCTATCTCGGCGATGGCCCGCTCGCCGTTTCCGTAAACCAGCAGGTCGGCATTGGAATCCAGTAGAATCGACCGGCGCACCTCGTCGCTCCAGTAATCGTACTGGGCGATGCGGCGTAAACTGGCCTCGATACCACCGATGACTATGGGGGTATCGTAATAGGCCTCACGACACCGCTGGCTGTAGACGATTACCGAGCGGTCAGGGCGTTTACCGGCTTCGCCATGGGGGGTATAGGCATCTTCGCTGCGCAGTCGCATGTCGGCGGTGTAGCGGTTAATCAACGAATCCATGTTGCCGCCGGTCACGCCGAAAAACAGGTTGGGTTCGCCAAGCTGCCGGAACGGTTCGGCGCTGTCCCAGGCCGGCTGGGCAATGATGCCCACGCGAAATCCCTGGGCCTCGAGGAACCGACCGATTACCGCCATACCGAAACTTGGATGATCGACATAGGCATCGGCGGTGACCAGGATGATGTCACAACTGTCCCAGCCCAGCGTGTCCATTTCTTCCCGGGACATGGGCAGGTACTCGGCCGTACCGAAGCACTCAGCCCAGTATTTCGGATAGTTGAACAGGGAAAGGCTGTGGTTGTCAGTGTTTTTCATGGGCAAATTTGCAGGGTGTTGTTTGCCAGCCCTGGACCAGGAAAGCTGGCGCTGAATGAAACTGCATGGACCTGCAGACGATGGTTACCGATTATTGCAGGTTGATCAACTGATCGATTGGCAGGGTTTCCTGATTGACCCGAAGAATGCCGTCGGCAAGGCTGGCCTCGGCGCGAACCCGACCATTGGCTACCTCCAACAGGCCCTGGCGGGCATACCCGCTCACGGCCTGGGCCAGCGGACTGTTCATCAGTGCTGCCTGGTCGGCGTCAACCACCAGGTCCACCGACACGGCGCGAATAACTTCCTGCATGTTTATCGTGTCCAGGCTGGTCAACGTCGGCAGGCCTGGCCAGTCCACGGTAAGGGTCACGCGATGCGCGCCGCCGAAGGCATCGGCATTGAGGCTGACATCCAGGTCGACGGATTCCCTGGCCAGGTCCAGCAGGAGATCCTGACTGAGGTTCTCCAGCCCGGGATCGGGTTGACCCGGCGCTATCGCCGTACCCCGTTGGTATTGATCGATCAGTTTTACGTAGTTTTCCAGCAGCGGGCGACTCAATCCTCCCAGCCGCGATTCCAGGGCCACGGAGTCCAGTGGCAGATCGCCATCGAACTCCGCAATGCGGAATGCCTGGGAAAAAATCAGCCGTTGGGAAGACTGCAGGTCTTCTCTCAACTCGAACTCCGCGCTGACCCTGCGCAGGGTCAGCGGAAGGGGCGACGTGCTGCCAATCTCATCGATAGCAACGCGACTTTGCCCCGTGGAGAGGGCGCTGGTGACATCGGCCTCGCTGGCCTGGAACGACAGGTTCTGCAGGTAAAGATCGACTTGCCGGTCACTGGCATGGAACGACAACCGGTCAAGATCCACGTTGCCTGTTCCGGAAAGATCGGCATTGACGACGGTAAATCCCCGGAGATCTTCAAGCTCCAGGCCCATGCCGGCGATGCCCGATTGCAGGCGATCGAGATCCAGGCCCAGTTCCACGGTGTTATCGAACCCCGCGAACAGGTAGAAGAGCGGCCGGGTGTACTCGGTTACGGCCTGCAGATCGAACTGTTGCAGATCCAGCCCGGTCAGTTCCGGGTCGATTTCCGAAAAGGCCACCCCCAGGCGCAATCCGCCGGGAGTGAACAGCACGGGACCGTGATCGATGGCCAGATCAAGAATCAGCGTGACCGGTTCACCCAGCAGTGTGTCCAGTTCCTCGACCCGCAGCTCGAGGCGGGCGGTACTGCCGAACCAGCCCCGCTGGAAATCGGTCTGGGTGATGTCCATGACACTGGAGGCTTCTGCGGGAACCCGGTCAAGCAATGAGTCCACGGTGGCGGTCTGAATCCTGCCACCCACCAGCGCAGGGGTAACAAGAAGCAGCACGACAACGATCACTGCAACTGCCAGGACAGCCCTGGTCAGGATACGTCTGCTCATGATGGACTGCGGGCCGGGGAATAATCAGGAGTGTGGATGGTCGGATACATGCGCCGTAGTTTATCACTGTGCCGCTGGAAATTCTCCCGCTGAAACCAGGGAACCCCGGAGTATTTCCTTAATCAGAGGTTCCCTGTAGTCGACCTACTGGTCGCGCCTGGCAATCCGGTAAGCACAACGCCGGTCACCCTGGAGTCGGTAATCGGTACGGGTAACACTGGCCTGGTCTGCCAACAGGTTCTGGAATATGCGCAGCTCAGCATGACAGTACCGGTGACAGGTTTCGGCAAGACGTCGAATGGGGCAGTGATTTTCAATAAGCAGCCAGTTCTGATTGGGCAACATTCTCACTTCGGCCATGAACCCATCCGCGGTACGGAGGCGGGCCAGTATCTGGATTCGGGTGGGCAGGTCATCGTGACCGGCCAGCAGCGTGCGATAGCGTTGCTCCAGGTTTTCGCAGCGCAAATCAACCATGCGCTCCAGGCCGCTTTCGCCCAGTTCCTCCCTGATCACGTTGATCAGGGCCACGCTTTCGTCCCGGTGGCCGTCGGTGAACTGGTCATGCCCCTTGATGGTCAGTTCCCACAGGTGCATGGGGCGTCCGCGGGTCTGACGGGCCTGGACCGTGCTGTTTACCAGGCCGTTGGCCTGCATTTCAGCCAGGTGCTGGCGAATACCCATGGTGGTCATGTCCAGGTGCCTGGCCAGTACCTTGACCGACTGGGCCCCGTGCTGCTTGAGGTGATCAAGGATGATTCGCTGCGAAGCTGGAATATGCATCTGGCACGGGTATCCTGTGGTAACCGGCCAGGCAGACAACTGGCGGAGAAGCAACGGCCTGGCAACTGGCTTACCCGCCCATCATATCGACTCATTTGGTAAAGCTACAGTACCGACGGATAAACTGGCCGGACTGATCCGGCTGTTCATCGGGATTTGTATTCTGCTAGGATTTCGGGACCCGCCAACCCGAGACTCCGCCCGTCCATGGACTCACCCCTGCTGTTCAGTTTTATCGCTTACCTGTTGCTGATCCTGGTGATCGGCGTCACGGCTTATCGGCGTACCCACGATATCGACGATTACATACTGGGTGGTCGACGCCTGGGCGCCGTTGTCACGGCATTGAGCGTCGGTGCCTCGGACATGTCCGGCTGGCTGCTGCTGGGCCTGCCCGGCGCCGTCTACCTGGCCGGGCTCAGCGAAGTATGGATAGGCATCGGCCTGGTCTGCGGAGCCTATGCCAGCTGGCGACTGATCAGCCGGCGCCTGCGGATCTACAGCCGGCATGCGCGCAATTCACTGACACTGCCGGATTACCTGGAAAACAGGTTTGCCGATCACAGCAGGGTATTGCGGATAGTGTCGGCCCTGGTAATCCTGCTGTTTTTCACTTTCTATACCGCCTCCGGGCTGGTGGGTGGCGCTATCCTGTTCGAAAGCAGTTTCAATCTCGATTACCAGGTCGCGCTGTATACCGGGGCGCTGGTAATCGTCTCTTATACCTTTGTCGGTGGTTTCCTGGCGGTGAGCTGGACCGATGCGCTGCAGGCGGCACTGATGTTGCTGGCACTGATACTTACGCCGTTGCTGGTATGGCTTGATGCCGGCGGAATCGGTCCGTTGCTGGACCGCGTTCAGGCCGTGGATCCTGACGGCATCAGCCTGCTGGCCGGCACATCGGCTCTTGGCGTGCTGTCGCTGCTGGCCTGGGGCCTGGGCTATTTTGGCCAGCCCCACATACTGGCGCGTTTCATGGCTATCGAAAACCCCGCCAGGCTGGTCGGGGCACGTCGGATCGCAATGAGCTGGATGCTTGTGGTACTGCTGGGTTCGGTGTCCACCGGACTGGCCGGGATGGCCTATTTTGCCGGTCAGCCACTGGACAATTCGGAGACGGTTTTTATCGCCCTGAGCCAGGTACTGTTCAATCCCTGGATTGCCGGGGTGATCTCGGCGGCAATTCTGTCGGCGATCATGTCCACCATCGATTCGCAGCTGCTGGTTTCTTCCAGTGTCATCAGCGAGGACTTTTACCGGGTATTCGTGAGACCTGGCGCCGGGAGGCGGGAATTGCTGGTTGTCAGCCGCCTGGCGGTCGTCGGTATCGCCCTGGTTGCCGTGGTTATCGCCAGTGACCGGGGCAGTCGTGTCCTGGACCTGGTCGGCTACGCCTGGGCAGGTTTTGGTGCGGCCTTTGGACCGGTGATTCTGTTTTCCCTGTTCTGGCGGTCCATGACCGCCGCTGCCGCGGTTACCGGTATGGCCCTTGGCGCCGTAACCGTGGTTGTCTGGTCCAATCTGCAGGGCGGGTTGTTCGATCTGTACGAGATTGTTCCCGGCTTCCTGCTGGCCAGCCTGGCAATCGTGGCGGTAACGCAATACCGGCCCCAACGGCTTGATTCCGTACTCCGGGAGTTTGACGAGGTTATCAGGTCCTGATTGATCGGTAGCACTGCAGCCGCAGCGTCCTCAACCGGCCGGCCGTATCATTTCAACATGGGGCAGGCCATCCTCCAGGTAGGGAGTCGAAACGGTGCGGAAGCCGAAATCCCGGTAAAACTTTTCCAGTCGCTGCTGGGCTGAGATTCTTATCCCTTCCGAAGGCCAGATATCCTGGCAGATTTCCACGGCCTTTTTGACAGCTGCACGGCCATGGCCCTGCCGGCGATGGGCAGGGTGGCTGGCAATCCGGCCGATTGCCGGCTCGTCGTACCTGATGCCGGGTGGCACCAGGCGGGCATAGCCGGCCAGCCGCTGGTCGATGTAACCAAGGAGGTGCATGGCGTCCTGGTCGAGGTCATCCAGGTCCTGGTAAATACAGGCCTGTTCCACCACGAAAACTTCAGTGCGCAGCTGCAGTAACTGATAGAGCTGCAGCGGTGTCAGCGCGTGGAATGCCGAACATTGCCATTTCAGTTTTGACATGCACCCGTGGTCCGTTGGGGAATGATAACCGGGCTAAACATACCATGGAAAACGACCTTGTCGTGTTATTATTTAGGGTCCTTAACCTATTGAAAACAACACGGTACGGGCACAATCCGACACGCGCACCAGGTAACCGCGTCTCTCCGGGTGCCGGTTCCGCGCAGTAATCCTGGAGTTTGCTATGAAAAGACGTGCCGCCTGCAGTTTCCTGGCCTCCCTGGCACTTCCCGGCTTCTGGCCCCGGGCAACCGCGCATCCGGACGACGTCGGTCGCTTCGCCATCAGCGACGAAGAATGGTTTGACCTGCTCAGCTACGAACAATACGCGATCCTGATTATGGGTGAGACCGAGGAACCGGGGTCCAGCCCACTGCTCAACGAACAGCGGGCCGGCGTCTACAAATGCGTCGGCTGTGAGCTGGAACTGTTCCAGTCCGCATGGAAGTACGACAGCAACACCGGCTGGCCCAGCTTCTGGAACGCTATACCGGGACACCTGGAACTGCAGCGGCGCGGTCTGGGTCTGCTGGGTCCTGCTGAATACCGTTGTGCCCGCTGTGGCGGACACCATGGACAGGTGTTTGATGACGGCCCGGAACCTACCGGTAAACGCTACAGCAACAATGGCGCGGTGCTGATTTTTGAACCGGCTGAACAATGAGTGGCGCTGTCCTGCGGCATCAGTGCTGCAGGCCTGAACGAAGCTCAACGAACCCGTGGTCCGATTATTCGCTCCGGGCCGGGCAGTCAATCCATCTGGAAAACCGGTGACCTGCTGCCTGGCAGGACGCGTCAGCACTCAAAAAATCGTCCAGCCGTGCTATACTCGCCGCCTGCGTTGCCCCGGTGGCACAGCTGGATAGCGCGGCCCCCTCCTAAGGGGCAGGTCGCAGGTTCGAATCCTGCCCGGGGCACCAGTCACAAAACGGTCCATTCCGGGGACATAGGTAACACTTCATACCGGAGACATGGGTAACACTTTTGGAGCGAATGGGTTTTCACCCATT
>Ga0209578_10001295_pt1 | contig 23799 bp, 18 predicted proteins | sample tdAd472_FD_187127 | JGI IMG/M metagenome (GOLD analysis project Ga0209578, IMG submission 187127) | Marine sediment microbial communities from the Atlantic coast under amendment with organic carbon and nitrate - tdAd47.2 (SPAdes)... | ecosystem: Environmental > Aquatic > Marine > Coastal >...
TCGGTCGTAAACCGCTATTCCTTGAATTCGACGAAGGCGGATTCCCGAATTTCGATGAGCCAGTTCTGTAACTCCAGGTCAAACTTGCGACTGCGCAGGGCATTCTCCGCCTGCGACCTGCTGTACTGGTTGCTGAGGTCACGTTCCCGGCGACCCATTACCTCGGCAATATGCCAGCCGCTGCCGGTACGGAAGGGTTCGCTGAGTTCACCCACGTCGAGGTCGTTGACCACGGCCTCCATTTGCGGCGGCATGCCGCCTTCATTGACCCAGTCCAGGTCGCCGCCGGCGACCACCGACGAGGCGTCATCGGAGTTCTGGCGGGCCAGGGTTTCGAATTCCTCGCCGGCGAGGATCCGCTCCCGCAGCCGCGCAACCAGGGCCCGGGCCTGCTCGTCGGTGCGGATTTCATTGGGTGAGATCATGATATGGCGGATGTGGGTCTGGTTGACCACGCGATTGGTGCCACCGCGGATATCCGCCAGCTTGATGATATGAAAGCCGTTACCGGCCCGGATGGGGCCGGTGACATCGCCGATGTCCATGTCCGGCACGACATTGGCAAACAGGCTGGGGATCTGTTCCAGCCGACGCCAGCCAAAATTGGTGCCACTGACGGCAAAGCGCCTTTCCTGCTGAGCGCGGGCGCGGACCTGGGCAAAGTCCGCCCCGTTTTCTATCTGTGCCACCAGTTCCGAAGCATACTGCAGTTTGGCGTCCACCAGTCGTTGCGGGTCCCCCTCGCCGATGGCCACGAGAATATGATCCACCAGGTAATCCGCCGCCATCACGGTTCGGCCCATTTCCGAATTGAGGAAATTCTCGATTTCCTGATCGGTAATATTGATACGCCGGTTGACCATGCCGCGCTGCAGTTCCTGCAGCGTCAGTTCGCGGCGGACCTGTTCCCGGGTCTGTCGATAGACACCGGCGGACTGCAGGGCATTGACGTACTCGTCAAAAGTCATGTTGTTCTGGCGCGCCAGGTTTTCCATCACCCGGTTCAGCGTGTTGTCGTCGAAGCGGATGCTGGCGCGTTCCGCCAACTGCAGCTGAATACTTTCCAGCACCAGCCTTTCCAGCATTTCATTCCTGATGACGTCCAGTGGCGGGATCTCGCGGTTGGCCTGGCGGGCCTGGGCAACCAGTTCCGCGACACGGGTTTCCAGTTCACTTTGCAGGATCACGTCGTCATCGACAATGGCTATCACCTTGTCCAGGCTGACCCGTTGTGCCGGGGCGTCGGTGGGCAGGGCGATCGCTGCCAGTGCAACAAGCAGCAGCAGGGCGCGATACCAGGCCGTGCCTACCGGCGCAGCAGTGGCGGAAAAAGTCGGTTTTTCAGTGTGGCAGGTTTGCGTACTCATAAATTCATCAGGGTTGGTAAGGGTCTCTGAACCCGGCAATACTATCACTTAACAGGTTACTCAGTCCTCCGCCAGCGATATTGCCCAGACCGTTCAGGGTAAATTGAAAAAATATGCCGCGGTCCGGTTCAATGTCAGGCAGAAACAGCTGGTACTGCCGGACCCATTCCCGGGCAACGAGGCGGATTGTGGTACAGCAGTTGCTGTATTCGACCCCGGCAAAGGTCTCCAGGTTCCGCGAATTGGCGTGGTCATAATTCCATCGACCGAGAAGCCGCCAGTTATTGTTCAATGGCAGAATCCCGGAAACGTCGGTCTGATTGATACGGGGGTCGATTTCCGGGCTCAGCAGGAAACCGGGCAGGGTGACGATGTCACGATAGCGGTAGGCAATATTGAATATCAGGTTGTCTGCGGACTGAAAGTTGAACTGGAAGCTGCCTTCATTGACCTCCTGCCGGTCCTCATCCCACTGGATGTCACCGCTTGCCCGCCAGGAATCACTGAAGGCGTAGCTGAATTCACCCAGCAGCGCCGAACTGGAACTGGTGGTGGAATACAGTGGCATCCAGTTCTGCAGGGGATTGCTCAGACCCACCAGGCGATCTTCGAAATAGTGAATCTGCCCGAGGCTGGCCCGTGCCCGTTCCCGACCTGTGGGGTCCAGTATCCGGCTGGTTACGGCGGTGGTCAGCTGGTCGGCGTTGGTAATGCGGTCGCCTCCGGAAAAACGCTGGTCACGGAACAGCTGGTTGAAACTGAAACTGTACTCGGTGGTGTCGAACAGCGGCAGCGTGCTCTGGTCCTCGTATTCGCTGTACAGATAATAAAGTCGCGGTTCCAGTGTCTGTACATAGCCGTTACCCAGGTCCATGGGGCGTTCGAAAATCAGGCCGCTGTCCAGGCTGAAGACGCCGACACCAAGCTCGGCATCCGCGTCGGTGAATACGCCCTGGTCCTGAAGGTCGTAGGCAAGATGGCGGTACCTGGCCGTGGGCCTGACAAACCATCCCGGCCTTTCCACGGACCAGCTCAGTGCCGGTTCGACGTTCAGCCTGGTGCCGTTTACCAGGGCGCCGGCCTGGAGCTGCCCGGCGGTGAGCTGTTCCTCATCGAGTTCCCGATCGAAGTGGGTGAACTGCGTCGACAGGTCGAAGCGCAGCTTGCCCGGGAGCGGCAGGCCGGTATTCAACACCAATTGCGGCAGGCGATCGAACGGCCGGTTCAGGTCGGACTCGGCAAACCGGGGATCCAGCAGCGGGTCGAGTACCTGAGTGCGCTGCACGTTCAGCCGGCCGCTCAACAGCTGGCTGTTGAAGTCCACCCGACCCTGGCGGTTCAGGTGGGTACGACTGGCGACGTTGAGTCCGCTGCTGCCGAAGTCTTCGAAGTAGGCATAGTCGCTGACGGCATTGTAATCGACCAGGGTACGCCAGTTGTCACCGATGCTGCCTTCGTGCTCAAAGCCGATAAACCAGCGGTCTTCCCCGGGGGGTGACAGCAGTGTGGGTGTGCCACTGGCGTCGGTGACAAACTCCTTGTCGCCGGCAAGATGGGCAACATTCAGGGTGTTCATGGACCAGCTGGCCAGGTAGCGGACTTCGCCGTTCACCAGGATGCCCCGATCGGCAATCAGTCGCGGTGACAGGGTGGCATCATAGTGAGGTGCCAGGGCGAAGTAGTAGGGTACCTGCAGGTCGACTCCGCCCTCCCGGGTGGAGCCCAGGCTGGGCGCCAGGAACCCCGATACCCGCTGGTCGCTGAGGGGGAAGGTCAGGGCGAACGGGTAGTAGAAAACCGGTACGTCCCGAATGCGCAGGCTGGTGCCCCGGGCATAGCCGCGCCCCGCCTGCTGGTCGATGACGATGCTGGCGGCGCTGAGGCGCCAGAAATTGCTTTCCGGTTCGCAACGGCTGAATTCGCCGTTGACGATGGTCAGCTGGTTGCTTGCCGAGGCATAGACAAGGCTTTCCGCGGCGCCGTGGGCACCGTATTCATGCAGCACATAGCGGGCATTGTCCAGCCGGTTGCTGCCGGACTCCCGATCGATGACCGCGGTATCTCCGCGCATCAGCACCCCCGGTTCACGGAATTCCACATTGCCCGCCATGCGCACGGTCCCGGTTTCCCCGTCGATGACCGTGGTCTGGTCATTGCGCGCCGTCCGGCTGCCCTGCCGCACCCGCACCACGCCGTCGAACTCGATGGTGTCGTCCGGCCCGCGCCGGAAACCGGCAGCGGATTCGAAATAGGTGGCGGTGCTGGCCGGATCCTCACCGGCATCAACCGGTTCCCGTGGCGGCTCGATGAAGGCGCCGCAGCAGTTGGACGGCAGGTTGGCCAGCTCCCCCTGGGTCAACCGGTCTCGTGGTACCCAGTCCAGTTCGTTGCCCCGGCCCGGAGCCGACTGCGAATTCGACGACGGGGGAGCGGTGACGGCAGCTTGCGGCCCGCCGGCGGACGGCACAGGTGTCGGGTCAGCGGTCGCGGGGGCACGGTCAGTGCCTGCATTGCCGGGGACGCCACCGACCCGGTCCGGGTCAGCCGGTCCTGGCGGCTGCTGAGGCGTGCAGACCCAGCCATCAACCGCGGCATTGGGGACGCAGTCAAACAGGTTCTGGTTCTGTGCCGTCAGCGGCTGTCCCGGCAAGAGGAAAGCCAGGCCCGTGATGAATAACAGGAGCAGGCTGCTGCAGAGTCGATGATTCTTCGATGACATCTCAGGATCTTTCAGACGGGTAGCCGGTCTGTTACGGGACGCAGGTGGCGGGGCCGGGTGCCACCGACAACCGCCGCTTACGGCTGGCATGATAAAGGATTTCAGCCAGCCCTTCATCCGGCCCTTGATTCAGCCTTTCAATCAGCCTATTTCGTGGGTGCGTCCACGGACTCCGGCGTCTCCCCGGTTTCAGGGAATTCCGTCTGTTCCGGCAGATTTTCCATTTCCTCCCTGGCGCCTTTCCTGGCGGAGCTGTTCCTGTTCCTGTTGTTCCTGCCGCCTTTTTTTCTGGACTTGCCCGTCTTGCCCTGTGCCGGTTGCGCCGGTTTTTCCCCGGCGTCCTGCGCCGTCCCGTCGGTGAGCTGCGCCGGGGCGGGAATGACGTGTACGTCCCGCTGTGGGAACGGGATGGAGATTCCCTCCTTGTCGAAGCGCAGCTTGACGTCGCGCATGATGTCCCAGTACACGTTCCAGTAATCTTCGGTGTTGGTCCACGGCCGCACGATGAAGTTCACCGAGGAATCCGCCAGCTCGTGCATGCGGATGACCGCTTCCGGTTCCCTGAGCACCAGCTTGTGTCCGGTGACGATGTCACTGAGAATCTGCTGGGCCGTGTCGATGTCGTCGGTATAGGAGATACCGAACACCATGTCCACCCGCCGGATCTTCTGCGCGGTGACGTTCTTGATGATGCCGCCCCAGATCATGGCGTTCGGCATGATGATGCGCTGGTTGTCGAAAGTGTGAATGGTGGTGTTCACCAGGCTCATCTGTTCCACCTTGCCGGCCATGCCATTCAGCTCGACGACGTCGCCCACGTCATAAGGCCGATAAAAAAGAATCATCATTCCAGAAGCGAAGTTCGACAGGGAGTCCTGCAGGGCAAAGCCGATGATGAACCCGGCGATACCCAGGCCGGCGAGGAGAGGGCCCAGGGAAATGCCGATCTGAGCCAGGGCAAACAGGACACCGAGAAACAGTACCAGGTTGCCGGCCGTGGAGATGATCATGCGTTTCAGCAGTTCCGACAGTTTCAGTCTGGATCGCTTGAGGCCCCGCTCCATCATCCTGCGCGCTATCCGGGACAGCTTGAAGGCGATAAGCAGGACGATCAGGAACACGATGACCCCGATGAGCAGGTCCGGTCCCTCGTTGATCACATAATCCAGCCCCTGTTCACTCCAGCGGGTGACCAGTTCACCGAGGAGGCGGGTGTCCAGCACGTCGGTGGTGATGGCGCCGGTGGTAACCACCAGCTGTTCGCGGAATCCGGTGGTATCCTCACCCAGTGCGTCCAGTTCGCCCAGCACGTTCTGCATGGACGCGGCGATTGCCGTTACCCGGTTCACCGCCAGGTTCAGCTGCGCGGTGAGATTGGCATCGTCCGGCAGGGTGCCGGCAGAGGCGCGTTTGTCCACCACCTGTTCCTGGGCCAGGTCCAGGTAAACTGAAAGCTGTACGGCACGATCCTGGAGCCGCTCCAGGAATGTCCCACGTGCTGCCTCGGTGTCATAATCCAGTTCCACCATCAGGTCCAGGCTGTCGGCGGACAGGGCGTTCATGCGATCCAGGGTCTGCAGGCTGTTGAAAAACGCGCGATTGGCGGTGGACTGTGCCACGGCGTCCAGGCTGGCATCCGGGTAGGAGATGGCGTTTTCCATCTGCGTCCAGGCCTGGTTGGCTATCTGCAGGTTGTCATCCAGCAGCGCCCGGGCAGTGCCGGAAAACTCCTCGAACACGGCGGTCTGCTCCCGGGCCGCGGCAACCGCCCGGGCAAAGGCCAGTTGCTGGCCCATCAGGTCGATACGTTCCTGGTTGAGCCGGCGTCGCAGGGCGGCGGAAAGCGCCTGGTCGTCACTGCCGGACTGGGCCGCGATGGCATCCAGCAGGGCCTGCTGCTGGTCGATATTGGCAAGGCGGGTGTTCAGGCGCTCGGTCTGGTTGTCCACTACCGGCGGGGCGTCGGGCTGTTGACCAAGAACCGTACCGGTCAGCAGGGTCGTGGCAAGAACGACAAGAAGAATGGCAATAAATTGTGAAACGCTTTTCATAAAACACGGTACTCCGCAGGCGGATTCAGCCGGATCACTCATAGTGACGGTTTCGGTTTGACAGAAAGCGCCGCATGGTATTGGTAATGAAACGGGATCGCAAGTCAGGCTGAGCTGCCTGCCCGTTGATGTTATGCACCTGAGGTTGGCTATGCCCGGTAATTTTGTTACTTTAATCCGGTCTGATGTGACGGGATCTGATTCAGGCTCCCCCCTTTTATTGCTTGCCAGGCTGTCCAGTTGAACCGTATCCGTGTAAACCACTTGAGGCCCCGCCTGTTGCCGGCCGTCCTGCTCGCCGCCGGGCTGGTTCTGGTATTGCCTGGCGGCTACGCCGGCGAAGCCAATCACGCTGCCCGCCAGTTTGCCAATGCCAGTGACTGTTCGTCGGCTATCGGTGGTCCTGCAGGTGCCTCGGCGGCACTGCACGGCAGTGAATTTTCCCTGGTCAGCTGGAACATCGAGAAGGGCGTGAACTCCGGGTGGCGCCGCGACCTCAGGCGTCTCAGCCAGGGTGCCCAGCTGGTGCTGCTGCAGGAGGCCGTTCTTTCCGACGAGATGATGCTGCAGCCGGATGGGGAAGTCCGGTTCTGGTCCTTTTCCCCCGGCTACCAGACCGCGGAGATCGGCAGTGGCGTCATGACCCTGAGCCAGGCTGCTCCCGATGTGCTGTGCAGCCTGCAACACGACGAGCCATGGCTCAACACGCCCAAGGCGGCCAGTATTACCCGCTTCAGCCTGGCGGACGCGGACCAGGACCTGCTGCTGGTCAATGTCCACCAGATCAACTTCACCATCGGCCTCGATGATTTTTCCCGGCAGCTTGACGATCTGGCCACGGTGATGGCCCAACACCAGGGTCCCCTGGTCCTGTCCGGTGATTTCAATACCTGGAAGCAGTCCAGGCTGGACCTGCTGATGACGATCACCTCAAGGCTGGGCCTGGGTTCGGTAGCCTTCATTCCCGATCATCGCAAGACCTTCATGGGCAACCCGCTGGATCATATCTTTATTCGCGGACTGGAAGTCACCGACAGCTACACCGAGCAGGTCAGGTCCTCGGACCACAATCCGCTGATTATCAAGCTGGCATTGCGCGGGATCTGAAGGTGAACTCCCGTTGCCACAAGGTAGTACTGGTGTTGAATTCATCTTCAATGTCCATCGGGCATGCCTGTCGCTGCGACAACGTGGCTGACCGCGGGACCTCAGGTGCCGTGTGTCACTCGATGGTGGCATACCGGGAACACCGCCCGTGAACCGGGAGGCGGCCCTGGAGAGCTGGGTGCAACGGCAACTTTCCCGGATTGACGACAGTGGACCCGGTGCCATCCAGCTGCAACCGCTCAGCGGCGATGCCAGCTTTCGCCGCTACTTTCGTGTCAGCCTGCCGGCAGCCAGTTATGTTGTGGTCGATGCACCACCCGACTCCGAGGACAACGAGACTTTCGTGAGGATTGCCGACGAGTTTCGCGCCGCCGGCGTAATGACCCCGCGGATTCTTGCGGCAGACTATGGCCACGGTTTCATGCTGCAGGAGGACTTCGGCGACGGGCTTTACCTCCAGGCGCTGCAGCAGGCGCGCCAGGCCGCCGGTCCCGACCAGCCCGTGGCGGAGCAGGTACTGGACCTTTACCGGCGGGCCATCGATACCCTGGTTCTCCTGCAGAAAAACGTGTCGCCGGAAAAATTTCCACCCTACGATGGCCGGCTGCTGCACCGGGAGATGCAGCTTTTCCAGGACTGGTTCTGTGAACGATTCCTGGCGCTGAAACTGACCGCCGAAGAACGACGGCTGATCCTGGAAAGTCAGGAATTCCTGGCCAACGCCGCCCTGGCTCAGCCCCGGGTAGTGGTCCATCGCGACTACCATTCACGCAACCTGATGATCCCCGATCCCCGCCGGTATCCCGCTGACGCCGCCCCCGGTGTCATCGATTTCCAGGACGCGGTGGCGGGTGCCTATACCTATGATCTGGTCTCACTGCTGAGAGACTGCTATATCAGCTGGCCCCGGGCCACGGTGGAATCCCTGGCACGGTATTACATGAAAAGCGCGGCTGCCGCCGGGGTCGCCGGCGGTATCGACGAGGCCAGGTTTTTCCGGGACTTGGACCTCATGGGGCTGCAGCGGCACATGAAGGTCATCGGTATATTTGCGCGGCTGTGTATCCGCGACGGCAAGTCGGGGTTTCTCGCCGATATCCCCCAGACCATCGACTACTTCACCCGGGTGGCGGCCAACTACGGGGAGCTGGATCAGTTGCTGGACTGGTTTGAGCGCCGCGTTCAGCCCGCCGCCCGCCGGCGACTGCCGGGCATGCCGTCATGAAGGCGTTCATCCTGGCCGCCGGACTGGGCAAGCGCATGCGCCCGCTGACCGATGAACTGCCCAAGCCCTTGCTACAGGTGGCGGGACAAAGCCTGATAGCGCACCAGGTCCGGCGTCTGGTCGCCGCCGGGATCGACGAACTGGTTATCAATCACTGTTACCTCGGTGAAAAAATCGAGCAGCACCTGGGTGACGGGTCACGCTACGGTGCCTCCATCCGCTATTCCCGGGAGACCCGCCGCCTGGAAACAGCCGGGGGAATCATCAAGGCCCTGCCGTTGCTGGAAGACTCGAGTTTCATCGTGGTCAACGCCGATATCTGGACCGATTATCCGTTTGAGCGCCTGCAGCCCCTGGCTGACAACTCTGACCTGGCCCACCTGGTGCTGGTGCCCAACAGCCAGCACCATCCCCGGGGGGATTTCCACCTGCAGAGCGGTGGTCGCGTACACCAGGAATCCGGCAGTGACGATCCCCGCCTTACCTTCAGCGGTATCAGTGTGATGCACCGGGAGCTGTTTGCCGGTCATCCGGCAGAGCCGCTGGCACTGCTGCCGCTGCTGCAGGACGCCATGACCCGGGGGCGGGTTTCCGGGGAATGCTACGAAGGTCGCTGGATCGACGTCGGAACACCTGAAAGATTGCAGCAATTGAACGATATAGAAAGCAGGAGGACTGTGGAGTGAATAATGCTGCAATCGTTACTGCATTCTGGTTACAAGAAGGCCATCACCGCGCGCCTTAGGGGCGACGACCGGGGAATCGTGGTACCCGACGGGGGGCGGACGGCCCGGGTATTCAACCGTACCATTTTCATGTTGTTCGGCAGGCTTGCCCGGCTGGACGGCCAGGTAAGCGCTGCCGCCATCGACAACACCACCCGGGTGATGACCCTGCTGGGACTGGATCCTGCCGGTCGACTATTGGCCATGGATTACTTTAGCGAAGGCAAGGCGCCATCGGCCCCGGTGCTGCAGGCGACCCGCTCCCTGGTCCGGCTGATCGGCCGCCGCAGTGACCTGACCCGCCTGTTCCTTGAAGCCCTGGGCGAAGCCGCCAGCCTGGACGGTGGAATTGGCCTGCAGCAGCGTATCCTGTTACGCGACATCGCGGAAATCTGCGGCTTCAGTAAACCGGAGTTCGAAGCCATCTGCCTGCAGCAGATGCCCTACGGCGACTACAGAACCGGGCAGATGACCAGTCGGCTGCACGCGGCCTACAATGTGCTGCAGCTGGCTCCCGGTGCCAAGCCCCGGGACATCAAGCGGGCCTACCTGCGCCTGGTGTCCCGCCATCATCCCGACAAATTACCGGCTCACAGCCATTCCCGGGAAGCGCTGCTGCAGGCGCAGCAGCAGTTCACCAGTATCCGGGAGGCATACGAAGTGCTCAGCAACAACCACAGGATCAGCGCCTGATTCCACCGTAATCTGCACCTTGTCCTGCATCGCCCCGGGCGAGAGGACTGCAGCCTGGAACTGGATCGAGAACGATGGCGGGCAGGGCATACATCTGGCGGCGAACCCGTTAAAATGCGCCCATTCTCACGTTGTCGGGTCTGAGCATCAGTTGACCCGACGGCCCGTCAGCTGACCCCGGGGATGCCATGACAGAATACCTGATTGCACCGTCCATACTCAGTGCGGACTTCGCCCGCCTGGGTGAAGAAGTCAACGCCGTGCTGGCGGCGGGCGCCGACGTCATTCATTTCGATGTCATGGACAATCACTATGTGCCCAACCTGACCGTGGGTCCCATGGTCTGCAAGGCATTGCGCAACTACCAGGTTACTGCGCCTATCGACGTGCACCTGATGGTCACGCCGGTGGATCGGCTTATCCAGGATTTCGCCAGGGCCGGAGCCGATTACATCAGTTTCCACCCGGAGGCCAGCTTTCACGTCCACCGCTCGTTGCAGCTGATACGTGACGAAGGCTGCAAGTCCGGGCTGGTATTCAATCCGGGCAGCAGTATCGATTGCCTGCAGTACCTGATGGACAGCATCGACGTCATCCTGCTGATGTCCGTCAATCCCGGGTTCGGCGGGCAGAAGTTTATTCCCACCACCCTGGACAAGCTGCGCCGGGTGCGCCGCCTTATCGACGACAGCGGGTATCCAATCCGCCTGGAAGTCGACGGCGGCGTGGGCATTGACAACATCGGCGAGATCGCCGCAGCCGGAGCCGACATGTTTGTTGCCGGTTCCGCTATTTTTAACAGTGACGATTACGCCGCCACCATCAGCGCCATGCGCGCCGAGCTGCCAGGCGGCGACAGGGCACGGTAGTCCTACCGGGCTGGCATCGACAGGCAGGCGCAACCAGAACCGATGAAACAACAGGAATTCAACCAGCTGAGCAATCAGGGCTTCAACCGTATTCCGGTGGTCAGGGAGGTGCTTGCCGATACCGAAACGCCGTTGAGCATTTATCTCAAGCTGTGCCAGGGGCATGGCGGCGGCAAATACAGCTATCTGTTCGAGTCTGTGCAGGGCGGTGAAAAGTGGGGACGTTATTCGATTATCGGCCTGCCCTGCCGAACGGTGCTCAAGGTCGTGGGTAACCGCGTTACCGTGGAAACCGACGGGGAAATCACCGAACGGGCAGAGCAGGACGATCCATTCGACTTCGTCGCCGCTTACAATAATCGATTCAAGGTCGCCGGCCTGGACGATGACCTGCGCTTCTATGGCGGACTGGTGGGCTATTTCAGTTACGACACCGTGCGTTACGTGGAGCCGACTATAGGACCGGCAAAGGCGAACGACGCCATCGACACGCCGGAAATCCTGCTGATGCTGTCCGAGGAAGTCGTGGTATTCGATAACCTGAAGGGTACCATCCTGCTGACTCTCACCGTCGATCCGGCGCAGCCCGATGCCTTCAATCGGGCACAGCAACGTTTGGACGAACTGGAAGCCGCGCTGGGGAATCCCGTGGTATTGCCGCCGAGCCAGCCTGATTCCGCCGTTGCCGGCGAAGATTTCCAGTCAAGCTTCGCACAGCCGGCTTTCGAAGAGGCGGTACTGCGGATCAAGGACTATATTGTCGCCGGCGATGTCATGCAGGTGGTGCTGTCCCAGCGGATGTCCGTCCCCTTTGACGGCCAGGCACTGAACGTTTACCGGGCGCTGCGGCATCTGAATCCTTCGCCCTACATGGTCTACTTCCAGCTGGGAGATCACCAGGTGGTCAGTGCTTCGCCGGAAATTCTCGCCCGGGTGGAAGCCGGCAAGGTCACCGTCAGGCCGCTGGCCGGCACCCGGCCAAGGGGCAAGACCGAAGAGGAAGACCTGGCGCTGGAAAAAGATCTCCTGGCGGATGACAAGGAGATCGCCGAACATCTCATGCTCATCGATTTAAGTCGCAACGACTCGGGACGGGTATCCGAAACCGGCAGTGTGACGGTGCCCCGGAAGATGTTCGTGGAGCGGTACTCCCACGTCATGCACATCGCGTCCATCGTCGAAAGCCGGATTCGGCAGGACAGGACCGCGCTGGACGTGTTGAAAGCCACGCTGCCGGTGGGCACGCTGAGTGGCGCCCCCAAGGTGCGTGCCATGGAAATCATCGACGAGCTGGAGCCCACCCGGCGCGGTATCTACGGCGGAGCCATGGGCTACCTTGCCTGGAACGGCAACATGGACATGGCCATCGCCATCCGCACGGCGGTGATCAAGAACGATACGCTGTATGTACAGGCCGGTGCAGGCATCGTCGCCGACTCCGTGCCCAGCTCGGAATGGCAGGAAACACAGAACAAGGCCCGGGCTATCGTCAAGGCGGTAAAGCTGGCCCGGCAGGGATTGGACCTGGACAGCCGATAGGGTCTCCCGGCACTGAACTGCTTCGCCATCGTTCAGCGCGGCGTAACGCACCTCGTCAGTGAACTCGCCTGCAAGCCAGAGTATTTCCACAATTCATCAGAGATTCCTTAAAGGTTAACCAGCCCGTGAAGATAAACCTCAAGGAACGAAACATAATCGTAATAATGTACGGGTTGTAAAAGACGGGAAAGCAGCCAGGTGCAATGACGTCGGCAGCCACTGATCAAGGGCAAAGTTTTGCAAGGCCCCAAGCTTTACTATATAAAGACCCAGGATTGTCTCCAACCCAAGAACGAGGTGAAAACATGCATAAATTCAGTCAAAAGTTTCTGCTGGCCGGCATGGTTGCGGCGCTGTTTCTGACTACGGGCTGTGCCAGCAATGGCAGAGTTGACGGGATCGAGACAACGGCCAATTCCGCCCAGGCCACGGCCCAGTCAGCCCAGGAGACCGCGGACGAAGCCCTGGCTGCAGCCAATGCCGCCATGCGGGCAGCGGAGCGGGCCCAGGCTACTGCGGATCAGGCACTGGCGGCCGCCAACGATGCCAATGCCGCGGTTACCCGCCTGGCCGAAACCATCAGCAGCAAGTAACCGGTACCAGTCACCGTCGCCTGCTGTGCCTGGCGCAACGGGCGGCAGACTGTAACTGAAGTGTCAGGCTGACAAGGACAGTTGACAGGGAACGTCAACGTCCCGCTGTAGGGGAAGTTTCAGCTCCGGGGGCTGACCCCGGAAATCGCTTCGGGTATCCCGCTCTGACGGGATGTCAGTGCACTCACCTTCTCCCAGTCGATTAACGCTTCCCATCCCTCGCTCCATCCCTCTCTCCATCCCTCTCCCGGGACGAGGTCCGGCCGTCGGGCCACGGCATCGGCAATGATCTGTTCCACGTTGACGGGCTGGTCAGCGTATTCTTCCAGCTGCGGATGCACCTCCAGGAACAGTTGACCCTCTTTCCAGCCGGCTTTCACCGGTTCGTTGATAATGTTAACCGGCAGCCCCGGTCGGACGCTGGTGGCCAGTTCCTCGATGTCACTGGCATAGAGCCTGATACAGCCGTGACTCACCCGCATACCGAAGCCAAGACGCTGGTTACTGCCATGGAACAGGTAGCCGGGAATGGACAGCGCTACCGCGTACTCCCCAAGAGGATTGTCCGGTCCCGGCGGTACCACCGAAGGTAAGGTGATTCCCCTGGCCGCGGATTCCTGGCGGATGGATGCCGGTGGCGTCCAGCTGGGATTCTGTACCACCCCGGTAACGGTGGCGGTGGACGTGGGGGTCTCCCAGCCCTGCTTGCCGATGCCCACGGCGTAGGCCCGCACGATGTTTTTTTCGGGGATAAAGTGATAAAGGCGGAATTCAGCCAGGTTCAGCACGATTCTTTCTTCCCCACCCAGGCCCTGGCTCGGCAGTACGAAGGCCAGGGGCAGGCGGACATCGGTACCTTCCCCCGGCACCCAGGGCCAGACGTCGGGATTGGCGTCCATCATCTCGCGATAACCCAGGCCGTAGACATGACCCAGGTCGACAAAGGTGTCTTCGTAGCTGGTCTGGATTTCCAGAGTATTGCCCACCACTTCATCGCCGTCCAGGCGAAAGGTCAGCGCCTGGACGGTGCAGGGGAGCAGCACGGCAGTAATCAGCAGGGCTCGCAGAATTCCGGATTGCAATGTATTGGCATTGACTGGTTTCATGGTTTCACAGTATTCGTTTGTCCTTGCGGCTTTCATTAGCGATTTCCGGTCCGGGAATTGGTGCCCGTCAGCCACTGTATCGACCTTGTTCCCCGTGTCATCAGCACCGCCGCTGTCGGCGGCGCGGCAACGCGGATCGGATTCCGACGGCATCGCGATTACCGCATGCCACGGAGCAGCGGAGACGCAACGCTGACCTGTTGCCGTATTTTCCCCCTTACGGTGTTTTTTTGCCATACTTCGGTCCAGGCCTTGCCGGGTATTGCCGTGGCTGGCAAGGAAAGTCCGATTCGCTGTCGCAAGCGGAATGTGCCCATGAAATCGTCGCAAGCCGACCCGCCGACTTCCACCGACTCCGATCCGGTCTCGTCGGTCTCCAGCCTGCCGGCAAAGTCTTACCTGCCGGTACTGATCAGCGGTTGCCTGCTGCTGGTGCTGTCCTTCGGCTATCGCGCCGGTTTCGGCCTGTTCGTGCAGCCCATGAGCGAGGCCAATGGCTGGGGGCGGGATGTGCTGTCCCTTGCCCTGGGCATCCAGAATCTTTCCTGGGGAATCTTCGCTGTCATCGGCGGCGGGCTGGCGGACCGGTTCGGCAATCTCCGGGTATTACTCGGTGGCGTGGTCCTCTACGCCCTGGGTATGTTGCTCATGGCCTACTCCGCTACCGAGCTGCAGATCATCACTACGGCGGGTCTGATGGTGGGCGCGGGCATTGCCGGCACGTCCTTCGGTATCGTGCTGCCAGCCATCGCCAGGGCGGTACCGGAAGAACGGCGTGGCTGGGCAATGGGCATGGGCACCGCCGCCGGCAGCATGGGACAGTTCCTGGTGGTGCCCTTTGTCCAGGTCGTTATCGATGCCGCCGGCTGGTTTCAGGCACTGCAGATTCTCAGCCTCAGCGCGTTCCTGATGGTCCTGTTCACCGTTCCTCTGGCCCGGTACGGCGGCCCAGGGGACGACAGTGATGAGGAACAGCTCCGGATCAGCATGACCCGCATGGCCCTGAATGCCTTCCGGGTTCGTTCCTACACGCTGCTGGTCTGCGGTTTTTTCGTCTGCGGATTTCACGTGGCCTTCATCACTGTTCACATGCCCGGCTACGTGGTGGATCTGGGATTCCCGGCCTATATCGGCGCCTGGAGCATCAGCCTGATCGGGCTGTGCAATGTCTTTGGTTCCTATTTGTCCGGAACGCTGTGCGGCCGGCTTGCCATGCGCAGCATCCTGTCCTTTATCTATTTTGGCCGGGCGGTGGTCATTGCCCTGTTCCTGGTGCTGCCGGTAACCGTTCCCGGTATCCTGCTGTTCAGCGCGGCCATGGGTTTTCTGTGGCTGGCCACGGTACCGCCGACTTCAGGGCTGGTGGCGCTGTTCTTCGGTACCCGTTACATGACCTTTCTGTACGGAATCGTGTTCCTGAGCCACCAGCTGGGCAGCTTCAGTGGCATCTGGCTGGGTGGCTGGCTGTTCGAGCGCACCGGCAGCTACGATGGTATCTGGATAGCGGGTATTATCCTGGGCCTGGCGGCAGCTGCCGTCCATTGGCCCATTGCGGAAAAAAGCTTTGCCGGCCGGTTGCGGGCAGCAGCTTCGTGATGTCGGGTAGAGCGGTGATCGTCGGATTAAGGCGGGATCCGGATTTCGGGACCAGGATAAAGAGGTAGACTGCTGATATTGTCTTGCATGGCAACTGCGCGAACGGCCCACCGTGGAGGTTTCCGTTATCGAATTCCTGTTTTTTCTGGCTGTATTTGCTGTTATCTATGCAGGCTTTTGTCTGCCGGTATTTCAGTGGTTGAGTAAACGCAGGCGGGGAAGAAAATTCCACATTCGGCTGGGTATGGCCTGGGATGCCGGAGATCCCGAGCAGCGCTGGGATGTGCTGCTGTCATTCCTGTCGTTTATTGCCGCCCTGGCCATGTCGTTAGCACTGATGGACCTTGCGTTTCCACCTTAAGGAACCTGCTGTTGCCACCTGGCATGGCCTAAGGACTACGATACAGTTACGATCGACAAGCAGCCGGTAGTTTATTGGAGATAAGGGAATGTGCGGACTGGTAGGATACTGGGAAAGGGATGGCGAATCGGCACAGGCAGACATAATCAGGCGGATGCTTGAGCGGCAGGCACACCGCGGGCCAGATGATCGCGGCATCTGGATACAGGGTGCTGTGGGGCTGGGTCTCGACCGGCTCAGTATTCTGGACCTGAGCGAGCTGGGCCATCAACCGTTTGTGACACCCGACAACCAGGCTGTCATCGCTTACAACGGCGAGGTGTATAACTGGCAGGCGCTGCGTCAGGACCTCGAATCCGAGGGTGTCACATTCAGATCCCACTGCGATACCGAGGTCGTGCTGCAGGCCCTTTATCACTGGGGCCCCGTAAAAGCCATTCCCCGTCTGAACGGTATGTTCGCCCTGGCCTATTTTGACCGGCGCCATGAAACCCTCTGGCTGACCCGCGACCGGGCTGGAATCAAACCCCTGTACCTGACCAACCTGCCCGGGACACTGGCCTTTGCATCGGAAGCCAAGGCCCTCTTTGCCCACCCTGGCGTCCCGTGCCGACCCGACGTGCACGCCATGGCGACCCAGGTCTGGTATGAAAGGCTGGCTGGCGACTGGACCGCCTTTGAGGGTGTCAGCACGCTGCTGCCCGGCACCACGCTGGAAGTGTCCGCCGATGCTGCACGCACCCACACCTGGTTTGATGTGGCTCGAGACGTGGAGGTCGACCGGATACTTGCCAGCCGGAACGAGCCATTCGCCAGTCAGGTCACAGCACTGAAGTCACGGCTCGAAAACAGCGTCAAGCTGCATCTGCAAAGCGATGCGCCGCTGGCCGTCATGTGCAGCGGTGGCCTGGATTCGTCGCTGACCACTGCGATTGCCCGACGACACAAACCGGACCTGGTCGCCTTTGTCGCGGAAGTGGAAGAAGCCCCGGTAGCCGAGGCGCTGAAAGCCCAGCAGGTGGCCGAACACCTGGGAGTTGATCTACAACGGATTCCGATTTCAGATGCAGAATACCCGGATCTGTGGACTCGGGCAGCCTGGCACAATGATGACCCGATCTTTTTCTACCAGAATCCCCTCACGCTGAAAGTCAGTCAGGCAGTGCATGACGCCGGCTTCAAGGTACTGGTAACCGGCGAAGGCGCCGATGAACTGTTCGGTGGCTATCCCTGGCAAATGAACACCGGCGGAATGTGGCGTATGCGGCAGTGGCATGCCCGATTGCTGCCCAACGTCGCGCCGCTGCGATTTTTAGGCAGAATATTTCAGGCACTTGCCCCGTTCAATTTCGAGGAGCTGGCTGACCAGCCGTTTTCCCGGCGCAGTAAATTGAACCACGAACTTCCCGGTGCTGAACTGGTGATCGATGCCGGCATTCGCCGCAACATCGCGCGTCAACTGTTTGACAGACTTCAGCCGATTTCGAATCTTGGCGAGCGCGCCTTACTCGCCCGCGCTTTCAACGACTTCTATCATCACTTGCGCGTGCTCCTGAATTCCAATGACAAAATGACCATGGCCACGTCGGTGGAAATGCGTGTGCCTTTTCTGGAAAACGAACTGATCGATTTCGGGTTGCACCTGGCACCAAGTGCAAAAATTTACCGAAAGTCGCGCAAGCGTATCGTGCAGGCAGCAGCTGAGGGGCTGCTTCCCGACAACATTATTCACGCTGAGAAGATCGGCTTTTCCATTCCCGACAAATTCTGGAGCGGTTACGAGCCCTTGCTGCGCAACAGCCTGGTCGCAGAGCTGTTCAAGTGGCGGGATGCTGACTGGGACAGCAGGGAAAACATCTTCAGGAAAAGAGCCTCGTTAGTCCACAAGGTGGTCACCCTGGAGATCTGGGCGCAGTTGTATTTTAACGGGCAGACACCCGAGGCAATGGCTGAGAAATTGCGCAGCGTGCGCAAGCCAACCACTTAGCTGGCATCAGAAAGCCAGCGAAATGCCTCCAATGTCGGGGTTCTGCTTTCTACCGTTTTCTACGACAAGTTATCTCGAGATGCATGCATGATTCGCTGAGTTGTTATTCTGGATAATTGCTGTTCCCTGCTTACCACATTCAGTCATAGCTGCTTTTGATCAGGTCCAGCAGTTCCCTGGCCGATATGTCCTCTTGTGATGGAACGGGTGCACAGATACTCTTGACACCGCCACTGGAATCGAATTCAAAACATATCTGCGTCGCGTCGCCACTGGTAACGGTGATATCGCGAAGTCGCCAGGCCCGGCCAGCCCAGGGCCAGAATTGCCCAGTGATGTAAAGCCCTTCGTGTCCGATATATGTCTCCCCAGGAAGCCTTTCCATCAGCCTTGTTCTCGCTCCGACCGTCCAACGGATTACCGATGCGACCACCAGGCCTGCTGCACCAGCCACGCTGAATGAGAACACATAGGTCCATAGCAAAGAATCACCGACCAGGTTGCCGTCGTTCTGGCGTCCAACTGCAAACCCGAAACCGGATGCCAACAGAACCAGTACGGTGATCCAGTAAATGCGGGTTTGTCGACGCGAGACCTTCCGCCGGTAACGCGCCCAGGTAACATCATCGTATCGCCAGTGCCGGTAGAACGCGCCGCGCTCTATGCGCCGTAGTTGTTGTTGAAAAGAACGGTGGTAGAGCCAGATCACCCCCGCTGCGAACATCGCCAGGCAGGCAAGGAATACCAGAACAATAGGGATCTCAGGATCGATATCTTCAATCATCAATGCCGCTGCCGCGCCGCTCATCAATACGATGCCGATGCACAGTGCGGTGATGACGGAGGCAGAATCCGCCGTACGCAGCCGAGAAGCGGTATCGGGGCTTTGGGGAGATCGCATTCTGGTCTTGATCATGGAGCAAAATGGGGACAGATTTATTTTAGACAGACCTAGGGAACCTCTGACTAATTACGGAAATACTCTGGCTTTCAGGCGAGTTCACTGACAAGGCGCCTTGCCGCCGGCATGCGTCGGTCTGTCAAGGCAAGGCAACCCTCTTAAGCCAACAAGGGCAGTGGGCTCGCCTGGAAGCCCCGACCGGCGGTGCCTGTCGGGCGCCACTGCGGTGTTGTCGCGCTTGGCAAGGACGACGGCCATTTCCGGCGCAAGACGCCTTGCAGTGACGCCCGACAGACTCCCGCAGAGCACTTCCATAATTAATCAGAGATTCCCTAGATAGAACGGTAAACATTTCCTGTGCTGTTTACTTGACCACTATACTAGAGGCAGTTCTCGGCCTTAAAGCGGACACTAAATCGTTTCGTTTTGGTCATCAGAATGTATATATTCGAGGAGTTCCTTTGGCGTGTAAACGGGGTATCTAAACCATTTCCAAACTATGTACCAATCATTGCGTCTGCCAATTAAGCATTCACCAAAATCGTCAACATGATTTTCGTGCTCACAGTAGGTAATCTCTTGGTGCAATGGCCTAAATACCAAATAGATGTCACCGTATACCTGTCCTTCCCCCTCTGATCCAAATTGAATTGATACTGATCCGTTAACTTGACCTGCACTAAATGATTCGCCTCCAGCTTCTGTGATCAATCGGATTAATAGCTCCGATTGTGTGCAGCTTAAAATACTTAAAGACTCATTCTGATCACGTACAACAAAGTAATTATCTTCAGGTAGGTTAGGGCATTCTGGTCGACTATCGGCGAGTTCGCGCTCATCCAGTCTGCCATTTATGCCTATGGGAAAACGTTCCCCCATGGCCCAATTAACAGATCTGTAATCATTCTCAATAATTTCTAGCGCCAATTCCGTAAGAGGAGCAGTTCTAAATAGGAGATAGAGTCTGGCTTGAAGGGTATCCGGTATTAGCCAGTTTTTCGCTGCATAATAAAACCCCAAGAGCGACAACATAAATACAATCAGGGATGTGACTATTACTGATTTCCAGGTAATTTTCATACAAGTGGGCCTTGTATCTCCAATCCTAAACCAGTATCCCACTGAAATCGGGAGATTTCTGCAATCCCTACCTAGACAGGTGGAAATAGAGCTTCGGATTCGTGATTTCCGATTTGGGTTCCAAGCAGTCCTCCATTGCCTTGGATTCTAAGTCGGCTTACGGTCTGTGGAATTAAAAAAAAATTCATATTTTGCCAGTCAAACTTAGTTTACGGGCAATTCATTGACATACAACTCTATCGCTTGACTATTGTGTGTAATTACTCCGCCTTCAGTCGTGTAGCCAACGAAAAAGCGAAAGCTTCCAACCTCTGCTGTTGTTAATGTAAATTCACCGCCGAACGGATCGAGAATATTTAGTTCATTCTCCGCAGCCAATACAGATACTGCGAAGGTCTCCAGGTTTCCAATCTGTCCATCCCAGGAAACCAGACCGCCGGGTGTCACAAGCAAGTAATCAGCCCCTGCCAATGCTACAACAAAAATTTCACTGTTTGCCCCTATGTCAACGGCTTCGGGCAGCAGACTGACATGTATCTGTATAGTATCTCCGACATTCACGTCGGTTACATAGGTAATTCCACCATCTCTTGTGACACCGCCACTCACTCTTGCACTCGTAAAACTACCATCGCTGTTCATTGTAATTTTTCCAGGCGGCTGATCAAAGACATCCCTATATAGCCAATGCCCGACATACTGGTCCGCGAAATTTTTATCCTTCAATTGATCAGTATAGATTTTGTCATCTACACTAATACCGGGTGTGCTCAAGGCATCAAGGACAGCACCTTCCAGTGCTTGCGTTGAGTCTGACTCCGAGGTTGTTCTTGTATATCCTCTAACCCAGGCAGCCAAAACAAAATCACTGGTTGTTCTGGTCGGCAAAAAATCAGATAAAAACGCAGGTCCCCATGCAGACTTATCCATCTCAATTCTGTCAGGTCCAGGCCCCAGGGACTCCGGAGCCAGGTAGTTGCTGAAAAGACTATTGACATCATCGACACTTGCCCACGTCCAGCCAGTCAGATCAACTGATCCAGCAATCCCAAAACATTCTCCGGTACTGTCATCACAAACTGTCCATACATCAACCCATGAGATACCTTTCGTATCAGCGACCTGTCTCCACTCCCGGTCTTCAATCAATACCGTATTCGGTGCCCCACCTAGTATAAGTTCGGGATTGTTGTCGTATCTGAAATCTAAACCTCTTTTGTCTAGAATCTCCTGGGGAATTAGTCCTTGAAGCTGGTTGTTCATTACATAGAGGTGTTCAAGATTGGGTGGATCTGCGAGCTCAGGGGGGATCGGACCTGTCAGCTGATTAGAGTCCAATTCTAATCGCAAGAGGTTTGTAATGTTTCCCAGCTGAGGAGGTATAGGTCCTGTCAAGTTGTTGTCTTCCAGTCGAAGATGCAGCCTTGGAGTAGACAGGTTTCCAAGTTCAGGAGGAATTGATCCGCTTAAATGATTGCTGTAGAGCGCCAGAAATTCGATATTTGCCATGTTCCCCAGTTCAGCAGGGATAGTCCCGGTCAACTGGTTTCTATAAAGTCTCAATTGCCGAACATTGAGGTTTCCAAGCTCAGGCGGAATACTTCCACTTAATTCATTGTTATTCAGATTCAATTCGTCAAGTTTAGACAATCCACCCAGTTCAGAAGGAATACTGCCAACCAGTTCGTTGAAGTTCAGTTCGAGAAGTTCCAAATTTGCCAGATTACCCAGTTCTGCAGGAATCGAGCCAGTAAGACTGTTGCCTGTCAGGTCGAGTGAAACGACTGTCCCCTCGGAACACTCAACTCCATACCATGTACACTCCGTTCCTGCAGAATCTGGGCTAGTATCCCAACCCGCAGTTCTTTTCCATTCCGTGCCACCATTCGTTTCGAACAATGTCAACAAGGCGTCTCGCTCGATCGATGGAACTTGTGCTAGTGATTGATTTAAATCGATAGAGATTACAATCACAGCAAAAACAGTAGCCCTCAAAGTAGCCCTTTGTTGTTTGAGCATTTGATAAAGACTGTCCACAGAAGTGCCGTGTTTGGTAGGCCAGATGCTGTTCGCTGCGATTTGCTTTATTACTGAATAACTTTACCATAGGCTTTGGGAAACGGCACGAATTACGTGGGTATGAAGGGAGGTCAAGAGGAATTCGCCAGTGTCACCTTTGGGTTTTATCGGGTTCTACTTCTCCCTTAGGGTTCAAAGTCGAACTTCAATTCTTTCGAATCAACTACAGCTCTCAGCGTCAAAGCGATCGTTGACTAGTCAGGCCAAGCTGGATTCCTGCAATCTTTCTCCCTCAACAACAGATCGTAAGTCGAAATGTTTTTTTACAGCTGTCCCAATCCTTCACTATATACGGGAAAACTCAATATCAACTATCTGCTCATCTACTGTAGAAATAGTTAGTTCGTGTCCCTTTGCATAGAATACTTCCCGGATTTCGTCGACAAATAACCAACGGAAGCCTTTTTCGACAATGCCATCCTTAATATTTACTTCTTTAGTGTAAACAGGACAAGAGTTCAGTACTCCAAAGTCACTTTCGAAATCACCTATATCCAAGGACTGATAAGCACCTGTCAAGGTCTCCAATGTGCAGTAACTAGCGAGGCTGACTGGGAAGGGCGTGGAAAACAGATTAAACTGCTCCGCCACGCCGTTGAAAAAATCTGCGGTAAGTATATAGTTTTCAACTTCTTCCCGACTCACTGTGTCAACTACAGGTACGAAAGGTTGTATCCGCTCGTACCAGACTATACGTTGCCTTTCTCCTCGTGAATCCACTAATAATGATGTGATACTACCATCGCATTCAGTCACAGCTACCACATCTTCGTACTTCATTCCCAAAGTTAGTAACCCAAACGTAGTACCCAGAATTTGCTCATCACATTCTCCTGTAGGACTAGCCCAGGCAACCATGTAGCTTTCCATCTCGCCTTCTCGGAATGATATGGTAATTGAGGAATTGCTAATGCGCGCGGGTCTGGTACCTGAGTAAGCACCAGGTCCGTAAACAGGCAATTGATATTCCATACCTGATCCATTGGGCCAGGTCGCTGTGATCAATTTGCCTAACTCGTCATCTACTTCGATTTCTTCAATTTTGCCGTAACAACCAATCAGAGCATTCGATTCTCTAAAGCTCATATCTAAACTAAGATTTGGAACAGCAGCCAGAATTTTTTCTTCACTGCAGGTAAAGTCAGGTGCGGTGTCAGAAAAACTTTCGACATCAAACTGTCCGTCCGCAATTTCTCTGAGTATGACATCATAAAAGACCAGTTTTTTGAGATCGGCTTGCGAATAAGTTTCGACGGTGGGCAATCGTATCGTTCTTTCCCTGAAATCGAAGAAGAGAGGAGTTGAGGGGATGGTATAAACAGGCTTCCAAGGTTCAAAATATGGCGACAATTGAGCATTGGCTTCTCGCGTAAGAATTGTGGCGCTAATCAGTACTAGTGCAAGTGTATGTGGTTTCAGTTGCAGCAATTGAATTTTTCTCCTTTCACTGTGTAGGGGGAAAGTGTACGAATTGGAAATTGGCTGACTATTGAAATCTTTCGTATGTCAGAACTGGGTTCTTTGCTGCCGGTCTCCACGCCACTCCTGAGCGTCGGATTTCATGATTACGAAAGTTGCATTAAACTGCCTTTACTGCTGAAATCAACTTACAACCAGACATTCAGTGTCATGTCCGATCATCGGAAACTGGCTTGCCTCGCTCCCAAAAGTCTCCGACTTTGGCCCACCAATATTTTGTTTCCGGTAACAAATATTCCTGAAAGTCGTTCGGAATTGTACCCCCTTTGTGAAGCCCGGCGTTCTGAATATCCTCGAGAAATCCCACCGTAGCTGCTTCTTT
>Ga0209578_10001299_pt1 | contig 23759 bp, 15 predicted proteins | sample tdAd472_FD_187127 | JGI IMG/M metagenome (GOLD analysis project Ga0209578, IMG submission 187127) | Marine sediment microbial communities from the Atlantic coast under amendment with organic carbon and nitrate - tdAd47.2 (SPAdes)... | ecosystem: Environmental > Aquatic > Marine > Coastal >...
ATCGTTAACGACGGTGTTGACGTCCTGTTTGGTGGTAACGGTAACGACAACCTGGTTTTTGAGTTGGATGGCGGTACCTATGAAGGTGACAATACTCTGCAACAGAATGGCGCTGGCACCGATACGCTGTGGCTGACCGAACATTCTTTCGGCACTCAGGGCTCAGCAGATATCACCAGCGACGGTGTGGTCAGGCTGGACCTGAACGCCGGTTTTGTTGGCGGTCTGGCTAACGCTGCCGGACACGGTGGTGCTGACAGCAACGCCAGTGGCGGTTTGTATACTGCTGACCAGACCAACTACAACAGCGGTTTCTCCCGTACCACGACGCAGGACATTGAAAACGTTATTGCAACCGGTCTTGGCAGCGTCGACTATACGTTTGCCGGCACCAACGACCCGGATCTGACATTTAACAATCAGCAGAACCTGTGGGGTATAGACAGCGATCTGGATCTACGCGGTTCTTCCGGGTCTAACACCCTGTATGCAAACACCGGTAACGACGTGCTCGAAGGCCGTCAAGGTCGTGACCTCCTGTCTGGCGGTGAAGGTAACGATACTTTTCAATTCGACCTGCAAAATGGCGACGGTGTCGACACTATCTGGAGACAAGAAGATTCTGATAATGACAACCGGACTGAAGGTGGATTTGTCCAGGATTTCGGTGTCGACAGTAGCAGTGACTTTGGTCCTTCTACTCTTACAGTGGATTTCGCTGCCGCTGACCTTGAAGAACCCAACAATGTAATGACTTCTTTCTCGATAGCAATTGACGGCGTGACTTTTGCAATTGAAGATGCTGCCGCGTTGGCGGCCGTTACAAGCACTTCCGAACTTGCATCGCTGGCTAACGAAGCCTTCCAGCAAATCGACAGTAACGTATCTGTTTCCGCTAATGGCGATGTGCTGACTATCAAGGACTCAACTCCTACTGGTGGCGGGGATATCTCCGATACTCCGGCCGAAGGTTATGACGTGGTTCTAAGTGTAACCGCACCGGGCCAGGGCGCATTGGGACTGCCTGTTTATACAGCTCCTGGTGAAACTGTATCGTTGGATCGTCTGCAGTTTATCGCCTACGAAAACCGCTTCGATAACGAGCGGGTAGATGACGACGCCTACTTCGGTGCTGATTCTCTGGGTTCCAATGCCTACGCACAGGATCTGGTAGTCGGCTTTGACCAAGACGGCGATACTATTCTGGCTGAAGGACAGGCTTTCCGCGTAAATCTGACTAACCTGGCAGTTGAAGACGAAGTAACTATCACTGTCAATGATGTGGACTACACGCTGACGGTCGGTAGAGCGCTCAATGGAACTCTGATTCCAAATGAAACCACTGACGCGTTTGCCGCACGTATGGCAACCTACATCTCCACTTTCCTGGACGATGACACTGCCTCTGGCAAGCTGTTAGCAGCCACCGTGGCGCAAACCGATCCAGACGGTAGTGGTGTAACGAATGCCGAAGGCATTTTGATCACTCAAGTAGCGTACTCCGATGGTGAAGAAACAGTTTTCATGGATGTCACTGTAGACGTTCAAGATAACTCTTCCCTGGGTGAACGAGCTAGAGGTACCGTGACCAACCTTTCTTCCACTGACATTCAGCTTTTTGAATTCGATGGCCGTAACAACGCGCTGAACGAAACTAACGTGGAATTCCTGGGTGACACTGAACTGAATCGAGCCGTTCTTGAAACAGCAAACGTTGAAGGTGGCACTCTTTACGGTTCTGACGCGATTGTAGTCAATGTTACCCTCGACGGTGGCATAGACAGTTCTGCCGCAGAAGGCCTGGCTGGTTCAGAAATCTTCTATAATGACCCAGCAAATCCAACTACTGGCCTGGCTGCAAACTACGCACTGCACGGTGATGATCAGCTGTTTGGTGACGCAGGTCCCGACACTATTATGAGCGGCACCGGTGACGACCGTATCTACGGTTCTCTGGGGCTGGACACTATAGATGGTGGTAAAGACCTCTACCTGGACGACGGCGTGATTCGAGTCTTGAATTCTTTCGAAGCAAGCGAGATTAACGCAGACCCCGATACAATTGACATCCGCGTACTTGGTGACCTTAACAACAATGGTACCAACGTAGACGAGGTTGGTCTTGCCGGGCGTTCCTCAGTGTTCTCCGACACACTGGTATTCCAGCAATCTGACTTCGGTGCTATCGGTGCAGGTGGCGCAACGTTTGAGTTAACGTTAGATCTATCTGACGATCAGGCCAACGGCGGTGCCGGTAAAGTTGTTGTTAATGGCGACGAAGTAAACAATCGAACGCTGTTCACCAATATTGAAAACACTCGTCTGGTGTCTGGCGACGAAACACTGGCCGGTCAGGGTAACGATACACTGGATCTCAGTGTCAGCGTAGACCCGACTGACGGCTCCGAAACGCCTAACGACAGAGACACTGTGTATTTTCTGAATAATGCAGCGCCTGGCCAGGTCTGGCTGGATACCGGCTTCCCGCCATCCAGTGCTTTTCTACCGGCCACTGCAGTATTGGTTTCAGTCGTAGACGGTCCGGAAAACGTATTCTTCGGTAGCGGTGACGACACTTTGAGTGTTGACGAATCCGAGGCTGGCAAGAACAACGAGTTCCGTGGTGGTGACGACGACGGCGACGATACCACTGACGGTATTGGAGCAGTTGACGGCGATGCCATCAACTACAGCTTTTACGTCGATTTCGACAACAGCGGTACCGATAACGGTGCGCCGGATGACGCCGCGAATCCAAGCGTCAGGTTCGTTGTCAATGGCGGCGGAGACGAGGTTGATCAGGCCATCATGACGGGCGGACTGCTGGGTAACAACGTGGCAACCGACACGATTGACGATTTCGAATTCGTCAACTTCCGTAACGCTGCTGGAAACGTACTGGATAACCCGGTACTGGACGACCACCTTGATGTGACCAACGTACCTGATTCCATTGTTGACTTTGTCAACCTCGAGGTCAGGAACGGCCAGACTGGTGATGTTGAAGTGACGTTCGACGGCGGTATGTATGATTTTGACGTGGTCGATGCCGATTACGCCGATACGGTCATTGTTGCTGACAACATGACCAACAGCCGATTCAATCTGGTCGCTCAGAACGTACAGTTCGACAGCGTTCTAAATTTTGACAACCCTGCGTTCATGGACGGTAACGACCGAAGGACTATCGCGGACCTGCGTGCGGACAACGATCCGTTACCACAGATCCCGAATATCGGTATGTATACCTTTAACATGGGCCCGGATGGGGACCTGGTTGACTACAGCAACGAGACTGGCAATGTTATTTTCAACGTCCAGTTTGACGGTACTCAGGCTTCTGTCGAGAACGTGATCCTGCTGAATGATCTACGGGTGGACAAAATATTCGACAACGAAAATCTTGCCGCCTCACAAGGAATCACTATCCTCGACACAACCACTGCTACCAGTGGGTTGAGCCTGAGCTTCAACGTTGATAACGGCCCAACGTCAACCGACACGGCGCTTGACCGCGATGTTTACCGTGCTCAACTGATCGAGCAGGGAACACTGCAGCCGATCCAGGGTACTAATTTCCTGGAATACTACGATGCTGGTGGAAGTGCTACTACCATTCAGCCCACTGCTATCTTGGATCGATGGGATGCCGGTGATCTGAATGACCGCGTTGAACTGACCGACCATGAGAGTACTTCAACCCGTGCCTTTGTGTTGCGGGGTGGTGACAACGAAGCTAACTATAACGAGCTGACTCGTTCACTGTCTGCGACGTTTACGATTGCAGCACCGGACAATGCTGATCCGGCTGACTTTGCCTTGGATGGCGATGGTCAGGTTCGAGCAGTGGTTGGTTTCAGCGACGGTAACCTGTTCACACCGCTTCCTGGAGCCGGTACACATACCATTTTCTCCTACAGCCAGCAGAATGCGGTAGCTCAGGGTACCCTGCGCTTCGAAGCAACCCAGGATGCTGAAGACCTTGCGATCTTCACACCTGGACCGGACAAGCTGTATATCTTCGGAGAGGTACAGGACGGTTCCGATGTCGTTACGGTTACAGTTGGCTCCCCAACAGCCGCCAATGATATCTCGCTGACTGGTTTCGAAGTGTTTGGTGATTCTGATGACAATGATGTCTACGATTTAACCGATCTGGAACGTACCCAGGACAACTTTATTCTCATCGATAACGTCAATCCGGGTATTATCGCTGCGGTACCAACTATCTTGGGTCTGTCTGACAACGACACCATCAAAGTTGGCGATGATGCGATCGGTTACGACGGTGGTCCCGCTGAGTTGACGGCTCCGAACGATACGATCGTACTGGAAGTCTTGGCCGATATCTTCGGAATCGATTTCGATACCCTGGATGTAACCGGTATCACGGATTCTGGCGTGACCATTCTGGGTGACGATGACGACCAGGATAACGATGCGACTCTGAACGCGCTGGATACTGATTTTGTCAGCGCGCCTAACTCACGGGCAGATGCCGATGGGGACGGTGACACAGAAGTGGCACGTGATGTTGCGGACGATGGTGGTAACCCGGAAACAGTTATCGTTGGTGATCTGGATAACATCGACACGATCGGCCTGTTCGATGTACTGGCGCTTACCGATAGCACTGACGGTGATACTTTCGACGTAGATTCGTTAGTTAGTGAGTTGCAGGACGGAAACGGCGACGCTCTGGTGGCATTCGATACCTCGCTGGATACGTTGGATACCAGCAGAATAACCGACCGGGATCTCACCATTACTGCTACCGGCCCAACAGCGTTTACCTTGATCGGTAGTGAGGGTAACGACACAATCACCGGTGGTGGTGGTAATGACATCCTCGTAGGTGGTCCGGGAGCCGATATTCTTAACGGAGGAACGGCTACTGAAGTCCAAACCGTTGGATTGTTTGGCACCCTCATAGCGGACGGAAATAACGCAACACTTGACGTGTATAACCCGGCTACAGATGCTTTCGATCTCACGATTACTGAAAGCGTGGATTTCGTGGACGGTGCAAGCAACGATGATATCGGTCAGTTGCTGGCTAATTACTATACAGGTGCTGTCTTAGCGGACCTCAATGGTAATCTGGCGCTCCTGCCTGGTTCACCGCAGATTGTTGATGTGAACTATGACGCTGCGACTGACCAGTTCTCTGTCGAGTACGCACCGGGTCTGGATATTCCTCCTTTCCCACTGTTCGCCAACTATGCGGCGAATGCCGATGGTAGTGTTAACGCCTTTGCGTTCTCCGGCTTAAGCGAAGTGAATGGTGGTCCAGGTGGGGCTGATACATTCCGAATAGACGCTTTGGCAGACGGTGGCGACACAATCAGCGACTTCGTGCCAGGAACCGACCAGTTCGCACTACTGGAAACAGTGACCGGCGCGCTGGGTGATCTGTTGGACGATAACGCTGATAATGGTGCATTGAGTCTGCTGTCAGGCGATTTGAACCCCGCTTCGGTCCAAGGTGTAAGTGGCGAAGGTCTGTTCCTCACTGCAGCCGACCTCACTGGCGGTTTCGCAGCTGCGGATCTGACCAACCTGACCAAGGTAGCCGCGGCGTTCGAGTCTCAGTTCAGCACCTCGGCCACAACTGGCGCGAATGCAGACCTGCTGATGGTTCTGGAGTCGGATGTTGCTGGTTCATTCGGTGTCTACCACTGGGCCCACAGCGGTGCTGCAGGTAACAGCAGTACCGTGTTCGAGTCCAATGAGCTTACACTGCTGGCGACTGCTACAGGTGACGACATTACCAATGTTACACCTGCTGACTTCGCCTTCGTGTAACCGGGGAGACGATACGTTCTTCAGGATCAATTAGGACCTACGGCCTTCGATCCTGAGAGTAACAAAGTGACCTAGTGACAAAAGAGAGCCCTCGTGTTTTACACGAGGGCTCCTTTTTTTGGAGGCCAGTTTTCACCGCATAGCGAAAGCTATATAAGGCAGGGTCCCTTGCTAGACACAATTAGATTACCTGACTAAAATTCCACCCCTTGTCCAAATCTGCATTGCGCTGATTAAGAAAATACCAAAGAGGAAAATAACTGATGGCAACAGTAACAATTGATGGAAAGCAATACACGCTTGAAGACCTGTCCGATAATGCGAAGGGGCAATTGAATGCTTTGCGAGTATGCGACCAGAAAATTCAGAACCTGCAACGCGAAATTGCAATTATTCAGACTGCCAGGGCGGCCTATGCAAAGGGACTCGCTGCAAATCTGCCAGAGGGGCCTGATGAGGACGCCGGAGGCGATTCGAACGAAGATTCTTGAGTAGAAGAAATGCAATTACCTCTGCCTCATCTATTAAGATGGGGCAGGTTTTTACCCTACCCGCTTAGCGAGTTGTTACCTCCCTCTAACTAAGGCTTCTTTGTCTTTCACTGCGTCCACTGGTTTTCTTACGTATTCGCGTTTAGTAATTCAATTCCCCTTACTTCCATTTTCAACTATCCTTCATTAGATACCGTTTAAAGGCTCATTTAAGGTCTGCTGGTCGATCTAGTTTTGCGGCTACTGGCGATATGTGCAGTCAGATTCAAGTCGCGTGTTGCAAGTGGTCAAGTCGGCCTAAAACCCACTTAAAGAATATGACAGGTTTAGTGATCAAAATAGCAAGAAGGGGATAACCGATGCGACGAAGACAGTTTCTAAAGACGGGCTCAGCGATGACAATGGCAGTGGTAACACCGACTTTTATCAGCCACAGGCTTTTCGCGGCGACACTGCCTGCCAACCTGACCGACCTGGGGGCGCTGGAACTGTCGCAGGCGATTGCTCAGAAACACGTCAGTTGTGTCGAGGTGATGCAGGCCTATCTGCAACACATACATCGCCATAACCCTGTTTACAACGCCATCGTTGGTCTGGTTGCAGATGACCTGTTGCTGGAGCAGGCGCGTGAAGCCGACCGGGCGCTGGCGCGTGGCGAATACCGCAGCTGGATGCATGGATTGCCACACGCTGTGAAGGATCTGACCCCGGTTGCAGGGCTGCTCTATACCAGCGGTTCACCGCTGTTTGCCGATCGTATTGCAGACACGGATAGCGATTTTGTTGCACGCCTGCGGAATGCGGGAGCCATTTTCATTGGCAAGACCAACTCGCCGGAATTTGGGCTTGGTTCTCAAACTTATAATCCGGTGTTTGGACCTACAGCCAGTGCCTGCAATCCCGATCTGACTGCTGGTGGTAGCAGCGGTGGCGCGGCGTCCGGGCTGGGTACCCGTATGCTGCCAGTAGCAGACGGCAGCGATATGATGGGATCTTTGCGCAATCCCGCTGCCTTCAATAATGTTATCGGGTTCCGACCGAGCGCCGACCTGATGCGGGATACCAGGCCAGCGACACTACCCTTGTCTACCAGCGGACCTATGGGCCGCAATACCATCGACACTATCCAGTTGCTGCAGACCATGGCGCCGCGGCAAATTACCGGTCAGTTCAATGCCTTGGAGCTGAGTGGTTTGCAGATCGGTTGGCTGGGAAACCTGGACGGTTACCTGGCCATGGAAAGCGGTATTCTGGAGCTTTGTAACAACAGTCTCCGAACCATAGAAAGCGCAGGAGCGACGGTGAATCCGGTGGCGCCACGCTTCTCCCTGACCGACTTGTGGGAGTGCTGGACTACTCTCCGTCACTCCGGTCGGGGTAGTTATAGACGTTACTATGATGACCCGGAAGCCAAGGCAGCTCTGAAGCCGGAATTGATCTGGGAAATCGAGCAATCGATGCTGCTTACCCAGGAGGACGTCGAGGGGGCGAATCAGATTCGGGAGAACTGGAATCAGGAGCTGGAGCGATTGTTTAGCCAGTTCGATTTTCTCGCAATCCCCACAGCTCAAGTGTTTCCGTATTCCAAACACGTAGAATGGCCACAGTATATTGGCGATCGCAAGATGGATACCTATCATCGCTGGATGGAAGTGGTGATACCAGGCAGCCTGGGCGGTCTACCGGTTATCAACGTACCGGTGGGTTTCGATGCTGACGGCAGACCCATGGGCGTGCAGATTATGGGCCGCTACGGTGACGACAAGCGGGTACTTGAATTCGGCCTGGCTTATGAACAGATTACCGATTACCTGCAGCAGCGACCCGAACTGGTATAGGTTGGCAGATAAACGAAATGCCTGATCCCTTTTCTTTCTTGAGGAGCCGAAAGTGTCTATCGATATAACCTTTACCCTGAGCAACGAGGATCTGGAACGATTCGAAGAAATTGTGGCAAAAGCAAGAGGCTTGATGGAGACGGAAGAGAACGCAAAAAAGGTTGAAGATGCCGCGCAACAGATGATCGATCAGGCAAATGATGCTGATCTGCCAGAATTCATCGCGGAGCGTATTCTCAAGCTGGAAACTCTGCTTAACATCGTGCAGGACGAAGAATGGAAACTTGAAGATGCGGAGCGCAAGCGGATACTCTCGGCTTTGTCCTACTTTGCCCTGGCCGAAGACCTGATACCCGATCATATCCCCGGTGTGGGTTTTCTCGACGATGCCATTTACACGGAAATCATCATCCAGGAACTGGACAGCGAATTGCGCTTGTACAACGAGTTTTGCCAGTATCGGATAGCTGAGGAGAACCGGCGCCGTAATCGGGGGCTCGACACCAAAGTGGGCAGGGAAGACTGGCTGGCTGATAAGCGGTCTGTACTGCATTCCAGAATGCGGGCCCGACGATCAGGTGGCAGGAGTGGCCACCGCTGGCGTACCGGGTTTCTTTAATCCTTCAGGCGCAATGGCTCGCTCCAGTAAGTTCTGGAGGCGCCAGTTCTCATAAGTTCAGAAGGAGGCCAGAATTTTGGAACCTGTAATCGTAGAACCAGTTCGGGGGCACTTCGGTGATTTTTCCTGGACCAGGTTTTCTGGCATGGAATCAGCGCGTCGTTTTGTTAAGGGCAGCATGCCCAAGCCTCCCATCCATCACCTGATTGGCTTGACCCCTACTGAAGCCGGTCTGGGTACGATGACGTTTTCGATGCCGATGACAGAATGGTTGCAGGATTCAAGCGGTATTATCTGGGGAGGCATTTATCCATTGCTTGCGGATGCACCAATCAGTATGTCTCTCCTGACTGGCTTGCCGGCAGGGAAAGCGCTTACTACTTCTGAACTGTCAATCAATTATATTCGTCCCCCGTCACTCAATTCCGGTACCTTGGTTGGCCGCGGTCGCTCAGTGTATCTTGGGCGCGAAGTGGGCGTTGCAGAAGCAACAGTTGAAGACGGGCAGGGGCGAACTTTAGCCCATGCAACCACGCGATGCGTTGTTCTGGATATTCCTGTAGATGAAAACTCTGCACTGCCTGAGCCGTCAGAGCCCATATCAGATCCACCAGATCCTTATTTAAGAGACGTACCTGAGGGATCGGTGCTGGGGCCCACTATCTGGGATGGTGACAAGCTCGTATCACAACGGCGGCTGATCAGTCGGGAGTTTCCTCGCAGTCCGATAGAAATTCTAACCGGGTTGGAGTTTCTCAGTGTTGATGAGGGCCGCTCCCGGCTCAGCTGGCCTGCCAGTCCCTGGTTTAGCGCCGGCTCACCTTTTATGTATGGGGGAGTGCTGGCGCTGGCTTGTGATTCTGCCTTGGGTGGAGCGGTGTGGTCTACACTGGACCCTCATGCCGTGGCGGCTTCACTGGATATGCAGATTCGGTTTCTGCGACCGGTTAAACTGGACGGCAGCAAGCTAAGTATTACCGGATCGGTGCGTCACAGTGGCCGCATGATCCGGGTAGCTGAGGCCGAGGTGTTCGATGCAGACGGCCGCCGCGTAGCACTGGCAACCGGGTCGTCAATGGTGATCCCCGGTGGTGTAGAAATGCTCAAACAAGGCATCAGTGCCGACAAGATTGTCCGGGGTGAAGGGACTGAATGACTTTAGGAGACATAAAAACCGGACGGGAAAATTCTTACTACAATAATAGAGGACAGCAATTATGAGGCTTAAGATTTTATCTGCAGCGCTGGCGATTTCACTGGGAGCAGCAATCGCTGCACAATCCCCCATGCCCCCTGGTCAATTTACGAGCGCCGGGGAATTTGCCACGGCGATTCAGCAGTCTGCTGGCGATCGGCCCGGAATGGCAGTTGGCAGAATGTCCAACACGGATGACTATCGCATCAATATGATTCATCGTACCCAGGCAGCGGGCGCCATCATCCACGAAGTAGGTACCGAGTTACACTATATTACCGACGGTGCAGGGACGCTGGTCACGGGCGGCGTGATTGTTCGACCGGACGGTGGTCGACCTGTCATCGAAGGAGGTAAAGCACAACGGGTTACGGTTGGCGATGCGCTGTTGATTCCGGAAGGTACGCCACACTGGTACAGTGAAGTAGAGGGATCGGTAACTTACCTGGAAGTGCGATTCTAACAGGCAGCCAGGGCGCGCCAGTCTCTGATTATTCGTATGTCGCCAAGGCGCCAATTGAGAAATACTCAGGCAGAAAAAACCGGGGAAGGCTGGGCCTGCCCCGGTTTTTATTGATACGCAGATAACTCTTTTTTAGCGAGTAACGTTCACTGTAACGTACTGGTCAGTATAAAGACCACCATCGTCTGCACGACCCCATAGCAGGTAAGTGCCGGGCTCGTCGAAAGTTACTTCCACGTCGATCACGCCGTCTTCGGGCAATTTCGGTGGTACCCACAACCAACTCCACGGTGAATTTGCAGAGGGCCGTGTATCTTCCCAGGGTTTGACCTGGGGTGGATCGAAACTAACCAGGTCTTGCACCGGCGCTTCAGCTTCCGGTCCACGGTATACGTTCCAGGACAGATACAGACCATTGTTCTTGGTTACCGTAGGTCTTGGTGGTGGCGTCATCATCATGCGTTCGCGAACCATTTCCGGTGTTGCAAACGCGGCTGCAGCACCGCCCAGTAGTCTGATCATGCGCATAGGGTCATGAGGTTCCGGGACTCCATCGTCCAATACCCTGGTCTGAAGAGTCAGCGGTTCACCAACTCGAACTGTCCGAATGTCGTCACCAATCAACTCAACAGTGGGCGGTATATTGGCGCGAATTTCGGGAGTAGAAGTGCCGGCTCCCAGGGCTCCGGTTTCTGACATGACCACAACATTATTGAGCTTGTAGTCTTCCCTGAGTGTTGCGTATGCCGAACGGGTCATTCCATTAGGCGAGGTTACAGTCCATACCAGTTCATCTTCTTCGGTAAAATTTTCAACAACAATATCGAAGGTGAAGCGATTGCGGCGTGGCAGGAAATGAGTAGGCTGCCCGCGGTCCGCATTACCCGGCGCGAAAAAGTTGTTTTCTCCAACCGGGATATCCAGTTCTTCTTCCCAGTTGTGATTGAAATAACCGAAGGTCAAGGTGTGAGTACCGTCTTCGTTTGGCCACCAGCCTTCGTAGGCTACGTCAGTGTGCTGGCCACTGCGATAGCTCTGCTTGGTGTATTCATACGGCGTATACTGTGATTCCTGTGCCGCTGCCAGGCTTGTCATCATCGCTACACCGGCGGCGCACAGCGCCAGGATTGATTTCGTTAGGGCTTGAGACTTCAGTTTCATAGCTAGTTTCTTACCTTCTCAGGAAGATCTCCTTCGGTGGTAGTTAGTAGGATAAAGGTCGTTGGTTAAAAATGGCGAGATCCATTACTGAATCTCGCCACTCCATTTGGACAGAGGATGTAGGATCAACACTCAGTTGACGGCTACATCATCTTCCAGTTCGTCACTGGCGCTACTGGTTTCCTCAATAGGCCATACCAGCGGTGCGGCGCACAGTGGGCACCCGATGACATGATCATTGGGGCCAAGGTTCAGTTTCTGACGACGATTCTCCATTTCTTCCTTGAACTGCTCGTCAGTCATGGTTACCCGGATACCCAGATCGATGAACATATTGGTCACCGAACGGTTACCGGAACCCTGCCAGTTGCGTGCATCCGGCACATTTGGATTGTTACCAGTATTGTCGAAATAACCGGTGATGTGCAGGATAGTGCCCTTAGGCAGCAATGGTGTGTAATCATCTTCGAACGGATAGCCCCGAACCCAGTTGTGGTCGTAGCCTACGCAAGAAATAGTTTCCTTCGAGTATCCCCAGATGGCTTCCAGGCACATACGATCACCAGGGGCGTGCAGGTGCGGCTCGAAAGTGATGACCTTGGTGTGCTCATTCAGTACCTGGTAGGCATGCATTTCCTGTCCGGCAGCATTACCTTCCACACTGATGTCGGAACCGTTGCCCAGGATAGAAATCTGGCTGCGGTATTTAGGCTCGTAGCCCTCGTCATGAAATCTGAAGCCAATCTCCAGGTGACCCGTGGTATCGATTCCATTGGAGTGCATGTGCACGGAATCGGTAAAGAAAGCAGTGTTGGCTTTCAGCAAGGGACCTGCATCAGGGTCGAATACGTCTCCGTTTCTGCCAACTTCGTGTACAGGGAAGCTAACTGCTTCACCGGGAATCGGCAGACCGTCTTCGCCAATCACCTCAGTGCGCCAGATCATGTGGTGGAAGATATAACGGCCACCGACCGTGCTGCCAGCCTCAGCGCCGCCAACATCAACGTCATTGACTTCGACAATCTCGACAGATTTCACATAGCGGTCTTCGGTCACTCCAGTAGGAACGCTTGGCAACTCACCCCACCAGTCCGGTCGACCACCTTCCATGAAGAAATCTTCGGTGCTGACGACCAGGTCAGGCTCGCCAAGCTTCCATTTCAGGTTATCATTAAAAACCAGCGGCTCAGGAGCATCTGCCTCATTACCTTTCAGGGCGCCACTGCGGGCCCAGGTGGAAATGGCGGCAAGCTCTTCATCGCTCAGTGATGGGTCGTTCTTAAGCTCCTGAATGCCAATATTTTTTTCGAGATACCAGGGTGGCATGGCGCCTGCGCGATCGCGCAGGCCGGTTTTGTATTCAATCAGGCCAGCAAAGGGAGCGACCTGTTCGTAAGTCACCAGCGGCATAGGTGCCACGCCACCTTCCCGGTGGCAGGTCTGGCAGCTGCGCTGCAGGATGGGCTCAATATCCTTGTGAAATGTCACGTCCTGGGCCACGGTAGCCGGTGAGAACACCAGGCCCGCGAAGGCAAGCAGTGACGCATTGCTGATAAGTGATGAAACTCGCATGTAAATCTCCTCTATATAGTACAGGGATCAATCTGTTCAGAATTTCTGTGGAACCGAAACGGTCCTTTTGAGTACGAATGAACCGCACTCCAAAATTGCAGACAGCATTAAAACGATTCTAACAGGGAATTTCTTCCTGATAACTACTAAATACTGAGTGATTTCTTAGATTCGTCGTTTTAGCCACTGATATTGACGCAGATCAGGGGCGAGTGGTTACAAAATTAAATTTCGATTAACCTACTGCAGCAGTTGGTTATTCGCTGAAGATTTGGGCTGCCAGGTACCGACAGAGTCAATTTTCTTGGCCTGAAAGCCCCGTATTCTGCATAATTCCAATAATCAGTAATCAATAAAAAGGTTTGCGTTTTTGTAATGGACTACCTGAATACATTGCTCGCCGGGCTGGCAGTCTCCCAACTGTTGTTCTGGGGCAGTTATAATGTTACCAGATTTCGCCAAAGCAAACTGGCCCGGCTGTTGGTGCTCTTTGCCTTATGCCTGTCAGCCTTCCTGCTGAGCGGTATTCCGGTCCTCGAAGCCTTTACACTGGTGGTTTTTCTGCTTTCACGCCTGGCTGTTTTGACCCCGGGTATATTGTGGTTGTTCGCAGTCTCGTTTTTCAAAGATGAGCAAACCGTGCCGCGGCGTGGCCTGGGGCTGATAGTCCTGTATTTCCTGCTCAGCACCCTGAATTCCCTGACAGTCATACTGAATATCGATACTGGGCAGGCAGGCTATTACCTGGGATACCTGTTGCCACTGTTTGTCATGTTTGGCTTGAGTGTCCACGTCGTCTATATGGGGCTGGAGGGGCGTCGTGACGACCTTCTCGAGGAACGGCGAAGGTTGCGGATACCGTTCGTCATCAGTATCGGCATGGTAATACTTTTTACACTCGGTTTTATCGCTCTGTCACCGATTCTGCAGCAAGTGATGTCACCGGAAAATAGTCAGTTGTTCATCAATATAATTACCCTGGTGATTTACGCTGCGATCTTTTTGTGGATTCTGGTGCTCAATCTGGCGGTCTTTAGGCTGAATGTCGATGCCGAAAGATTGTTGCAGAATCCCGAACCTGTGGTGGTCGATGGTGAACATCAGTCTGAGATTGAAAAAGCCTCAGCTTCCGTCAAAGAGGCAAAATTGATGGAAAAAATCAATCAGGCCATGGATCAGCAGAAACTGTACCAGCAAAGTGGCTTTACGATCGTTATGCTAGGGCAGGAACTGGCAACCACGGAACAACGCCTGAGGACAACTATCAATAACACCATGGGATTTAGAAACTTCAATCAGTTTCTGAATCATTATCGAGTCGATGAAGCTGCCCGTTTGCTAAATGAGTCAGACGAGCCCATCGCAAACATCGCGATGGGCGTCGGCTTTAATTCCTTGTCAGCATTCAACAAGGCATTCAAGGAGATCCACAGTAAAACTCCGCGAGAATTTCGCGTGCAGAGTTAAAATATTTGCTTGCAGGATGCAGCAATCAATTTCCAAATTGAAATCTGGCCACTGCCAGTCTTTCGAATTGAAATACCTCTAACTTTAAGCCCATTTAGCAACCAGTTTGCCCACCGTATCCGTGGCATATCCCGTCGATTTAAAAGTGTTTTGCGCTGCAATTTCGGATAATGGACAAGTTGTCCAAAAAGATTTGAAGATGGTCGGGAGTTTGTATAGATTTCGTGACCTCAGTAATTCTGCAACAAAGGATTTGTTAGCAAATTTTGAACACACGATCGCAATTTCTCCGACTGCTGACTACTTTTTAAGTCGTGTTTTTAGCTGTAGCCGCAGCCCTTGCCGCAGACAGCTGGCGAACTACCCTCTCCGAAAAACGTGAAACCGGTCCACTTATCAATAGTCTGCTTGCAGACTTGGATATCGGAGTCGATCAACTGGAACAGGATCGCAATCGCACTGCTCGAGTACTACCAGTATATCCAGTTGATCAAGTCCTCTGGGCAAGTACCTCGCAAGCAGTCAATGAGCGATTTCATCGGGCTACGGGGATACCACCTATTACGGTCGCCGATATCGGAGAACTCCCTCAGGAGCCCAGTAAGCAAGCGCCGGAATCCATCGCAAACAACCCTGAAGTTCTGGAGGATCTCAGAGAGCTTCATGCCATGCTGTCGATTTTTATTCTGAACGACGTATTCCAGCGTGCCATCGACAGCAGTTACGCCTTGTCAACAAGGCTGGAAGCCGTTTCTTGCTAGCAGAAGCAGAAGCAGTCCAGCAAACCACGGTGGAAGTGTCCCGGCAACGGATGTAAAGTAACAGCTTCCGGCCTTTGGTTGTTTTGCTGGTGCATTCTCTAATAGCGCTTTCTTAGACCAAAACAGGCTGCAATTCTCTGGAAGAAAGTCACCGCTTATGGTGAATAACGAAAACATCCAACGCACATTTTTCCTGGCGATCCTGGTCCTGGTTACCATTGCTTTTCTGTGGTTGATCCGTGGTTTCATGCAGCCGATCTTCTGGGCGGTTGCTCTTGGCATCGTGTTCTACCCGGCTCACCAGTTACTGGAACGGCGGCTACCCGATCGTCCCAATCTTACCGCCGGCCTCAGCGTTATCGGCGTGCTTTTTGTTGTGGTTTTGCCAGTAATTGGTATTGGTGTCGCGGTTACGGGTGAGGCGACCGCCTTGTTTCAGCGGATTCAGGGAGGTGAATACAATTTCGCAGCGATTTTCAACAATCTCGCAGAACGGTTGCCACAACTCGAAAGTGCTTTGCAGCGAATTGGTGTCGAGCCCGAGGGCATTACCGAGCAGTTAACGTCGGTTGCCGGCACTGTTTCCAGTTTTCTCGCCAACAGGGCGTTGGAGTTTGGGCAGGATACCTTGCGTACCACGGTTTTCTTCTTCCTGATGCTTTACCTGTTGTTCTTCTTTCTCAAGGATGGCCACCGAATCCTGGACGGAGCGGTGCATGCATTACCACTGGGTGACAATCGCGAGCGGGCATTGCTGGCACGTTTTGAGGAAGTTTCCCGGGCAACCATCAAGGGCTCGCTGGTTATAGGCATCGTGCAGGGTGCGATTGGTGGGGTAACTTTCGCCCTGCTTGGCATCGGCGCGCCGGTGCTGTGGGGAGTGGTGATGGCGCTGCTTAGCGTTGTCCCTGCGGTGGGGCCGGTGTTTGTCTGGGCGCCGGCCGTGTTGGTCCTTTTATTCAGTGGCAGCATCGCCGCTGGAATCATTCTATTTTTAATCGGGGCCGTGGTAATCAGCCTGGTGGATAACCTGCTTCGTCCCATACTGGTGGGACGCGATACTCGCATGCCTGATTACCTGATTCTTATGTCTACGCTGGGCGGCCTGACTGCATTCGGGCTTGCCGGCGTTGTAATCGGGCCGATTATCGCGGCCTTCTTCCTCACAGTCTGGGAAATGGCTATCGAAGAGTTTGCCGATATCGACGACGGTTAATCTGGCTGAATTCAGGCGAGGCAACAGATCAAAAAGAGGGCAGCTCAGACGGTAAAGAAGGTCAGGCAAGCAAGAAGGTATGCAATAAGGTATGTAATAAAAAGGCCATGCAGCAAAAAAGGCGTGTTATGAACAAATTCTCTCTATCACTTCTGTCGCTCACAGTGCTAACGTGGCTGTCGGTTGTACCCGCAGGCCTGTCACTGGCTCAGACTGCAGACCTTATCATTATCGGTGACAATATTGTCACGATGGACGGTTCCGGGGTAACTGGCGTCGCCGTTATCGGTGACCGGATTACCGCGACCGGCAGCCGCGAGCAGATTCTCAGCCTGAGAGGTGCTTCGACACGTTTAATTAAACTGGGAGACCAGGCACTTTTACCGGGCTTTATCGATGCCCACGGACATTTTTCTGCAGTAGCCAGATACCTGGATCTGCTTGACCTGTCATCGCCGCCGGTGGGGCAGGTGACCCAGGTGGACGATATCGTGCAGCTGTTAAGGCAGCGGATTGAGAATCAACAGGTTCCGCCAGGCCAGCTGGTCTACGGCTTTGGCTATGACGATTCGTTGCTGGCAGAGCAGCGGCATCCGACCCGGGACGATCTGGATCGGGCTTCCACCCGGCACCCCATAATCATTCGCCATGTTTCAGGCCACCTGCTGGTAGCCAACACGTTAGCGCTGGCAAATGCCGGCATCAATGGATCCACGTCGGATCCTGCGGGCGGAATCATCCGCCGTAGCCCGGATTCCCGCGAACCCAACGGTGTGATGGAAGAAACGGCCATGGGGGCATTCCCTGGTGCCGGCAGCGATCAGACAGTCGAGCGACAGGGACAGTTGTTGCGGGAGGCGGTTGATATCTACGCAGGTTACGGAATCACTACTATCCAAGACAGCAATATCTCCGAGGCCTATGTAGACAGATTGAAAAGCCTGGGAACAGCCGAACCGTTCTCGGTGGACATTGTCGCCTACATTATGGCCAATCCCATCAGCGATGAGGCGTTGGATGCGATTGAGGCAGAGTGGGACTACACGGGCGGGGTACGTATCGGTGGCATCAAATTTACCCTGGACGGGTCACCCCAGGGACGCACAGCCTGGATGAGTGAGCCCTATGTCGAAGGTCCGCCTGGGCAAGGTAGCGATTACCTAGCTTATCCAAGTTACGATCCGGATGCCTACCGGGCCAGGATAGGGGGATTGCTGGAGCGGGGCGTGCCGGTGCTGGCACATGCCAATGGCGATGCCGCTATCGAGTTGATGATCGACGGCATAGACCAGGCTTTGGCTGGCAGGCCAATGCCCGATCACCGGTCCGTCATTATCCATGCCCAATTGATCAGGCCAGACCAGCTGGACCGGGTTAAGGACCTGGGCATTGTTCCTTCCTATTATTCGGTCCACCCGTTTTTCTGGGGTGACTGGCACCGACTCAGCTTCGGTGATGCAAGAGCCAGTTTTATCAGTCCAGTGAGGGCAACTGTCGAGCGCCGGATACCGTTCACCATCCACAACGATTCGCCGATCGTACCGCCGGACATCATGCGCCTGGTATCGATTACTGTAAACCGGGAAACCCGCAGCGGACATATCCTGGGTCCTGACCAGCGGGCGACGGTGCTGGAGGCACTGCATGCAGTAACTTTGGGAGCTGCCTACCAGTATTTCGAAGAGGATGAAAAAGGAAGTATTACGCCGGGCAAGCGTGCCGACCTGGTAATCCTGGAACAGAACCCACTGACTGTGGATCCGGCACAGCTCGCGGATATTGCGATCGTCGAAACCATTGCGCGAGGCGAGTCAGTATATAGACGCTAGATCGACCAGGCTGTTTGCCCTTGCCACAGATCAGGCGCGCACTAAGTATTCACACGCCCGGCCAGTTGCGTTAGCCGGTTAGCTGCCGCGGCTCATGGACCAGGGCGCTGTACTGCCCATTGCCACGGCAGTACCACTGATCGAATCGCCATCCACGTTCGCACTCATTTCGTAGGTCATGGTCATTGCTCCTTCGCGAGTAATACTAAAAGCAATGGTATTACCGTCGACAGTGCCTTCTTCGATGGTCAGCTTGCGGCCACCACCCAGATCAAAATCACCACTCAAGACTCCACTATCGGTCTTCATAGTCACTTTGGCTTCGACAGTCCCGAACGGGCTGCTCATGGTGAAATTCCAGGAACCATCGACTGCAGATTGGGCCTGGGTTGAAAATGAAGCCAGCAGACATATTGTGAATAGAAACATTTTCCCGGTCATTTTGAACACCTTTTTAAATTGGTTAACATCGCTCGATTTATTTGCTTGAGATCGAGTCGGAAGAAGCATGTATCGCATTGGATATACGAGGTGCAATCTGTTTTGGATCATTTTGTTGTAGCTTGTTTGCGTCCCCCTCAGCAGTTCAACAGGCGCTGGAAATCGAATTCTTGTTTAGGACCATCCGATTACCTGGCAAGCCTGATTCCAACTGAACACCAATACCCCTCAAATCCGGATTTTATATCCACTTCGATTCCAGGATTCCTGTCAGGACGGTTGAAAGCAGGCACACTGTTGTTGATAAAAGATTAGAGTTATGATGAGACAACCCGGCTGGCTACAATGAAGCAAATCGATGCTGTATCTCGAACCCTCATCAGTAGAAAATCCGTTTGAATACGACGTGGCAATTTATGGTGCCGGACCTGCTGGTATTACACTGGCTTTGGCACTGGCAAATCTGGGTGTGCGTGTAGGTCTGTTTGAGGCAGGTGGTGTCGATTCATCCATGTTAGATGATGTTGGAGCGGGTCATCCCTACCGGGCCGAAAACACAGGTCGGCCCTATAATCTGGCGGCCACTCGGGCGCGATATCTTGGAGGCACATCAAGCCTTTGGGGTGGCTGGTGCCGTCCTTTGGACAGCTACGACTTCGAAGACCGTCCGTTTATCCCCGTAAGCGGCTGGCCAATTGACAGGGCCGACCTTGATCCTTATTACGAATCTGCAATCAATGTCTGTGAAGTAGATACCGCTGGATTGGGCCTGGCCGCATTTGAGCAGGACTTCGATTTTGATCAATACAGTCACAAGCTCAATGAAAATCTGCGTGCAAAGAATTTCCTATTTAGCCCTCCAACTCGTTTTGGTGAACGATACCGGCAGGATCTGGAACGATCTGAGAATATCGACTGTATTCTCGACGCAACTCTAATAAATCTTTCAGAGCAATCCGGCCAGATCGATTTTTCTGAGATTGCCAGTCTTTCAGGAGTTCGCTATACGGTTCAGGCAAGGTTTCATGTCATTGCCATGGGGGCAGTCGAGAATGCGAGAACCTTACTCCATTCTGAGTTAGCGAACAGCAGCGGTTACGTTGGGCGTTGCTTCTCTGATCACCTGGGTGAGACAATTGGAATTGCCATTCTGAGCAAAGAGAGTAACTATTATCTGCACAACGCCGGCACTGAGTTTTCTGGCGTACGGGTGTTGCCGCATCTGGGTTTCAGCGATGAGTTCCTTAGAAGCAACGAACTGATGAATTTCGGTTTGGTTCTCGAACCCAGACAAAGCGCGGATACGAATGTCAATAGCTTGATTGAGCAAACAAGCTTCTTAACCGGCAGAGAATCTGAACGTACGACTGTTCTCATGCGAATGGAAAACGCACCGAACCCACAAAGTAGAGTTGTCTTGACCAATCAGAAAGACATTTATGGTGTACCGTCAGTAAGGTTGGAGTGGCAACCAAGCATGACCGACTTTACAGGGATAGAAAAAATATGTGAATTACTCCCTCGGCAACTGGGAATTGCTCATGGGCGATTTAAAACTACTTACGAGAACACGCAGAATAATCGAGATACGGCGTCCATACAAGGGCACCATATGGGAACAACTCGAATGAGTATGGATTCCATGGAGGGAGTGGTCGATAAGAATCTTCGGACTCATGATGTGGAGAATTTGTTTGTGGCTGGCAGCTCGGTTTTTCCAGTTTTTGGTTTTGCAAATCCTACACTGACTATTGTCGCACTTTCCCAAAGGTTGGCGAATCATCTTCATCAGCAAATAGAGGTCAGGTAATGGCTACTGGATTTTCTCGGCGCTCTTTTTTGTATGGTGCAGTGGTTGGTGGCTTTGCTTCGTCGTTTTTAACTTATCAGTTGCTGAATCTTGACTTCCAAGGTCTTGAAAACAATGCGACACAGCAGTTGCTGTTTGACTTCATCAATGACAATTCGGAAATTTCTCCACTGTTAGGCAGGGCATACGTTGAATTGGACCTGTTGGAGATCGAAGCGACCAACGTAAACGCAATGGCCGAATTCGTGATCTCTCGACTTGATTTGCAGGAAAGCCTGACGCAGTCTCAGCTGGCCGACGCCATTGCCGAGGACTTCAGAGCGGGGAACACGTTCGAAGTCGAAGACTGGGTTTTCTCGAGTACCGAAGGACAGCTTGCCGCACTGGCCTACTTGCTGAAAGGAATACCAGACGACAGTGTCCAGCAGGTTTCAAGCACTTTTCTGGATCTTGAAAGCCTTGAAGAGGCAGAGCTTGCCAGGCTCGATGCATGGGGCCCGGATCAAGGGCAGGCGGCACAGGCGTTCAACGAGCAACCAAACGGAAACTCGGCGCTCTGGGTAAAACTCGATGGCCTGGAAAGAGGGGGGCTTTATTACCTGTTCTTTGAAGATACCTTAATGCAAACCACAACTCACTATTCCGATGGACTGATTACCGCGGACCTCTATCCTGGGCAAACAGCCCTGTTAACCTATGAGGAGGGTAACAAGACGATCTACCTGGTTGATATCCTTAGCATGAAGAAACAGTTCATCGGTGACTACAGGGTCATTGGGAATGCCGCAAGACCAGATACCGACACAGGAGACACTCTGATAGACAGCTACAACGCCGAAGAATTATTGCGTGTTGGAAACTGGGGCCCACAGGTCGGAGCTGTCGGTGCTCCCTTTAACCCGCAGCCGACTGGCCACTCTGCGCTCTGGTTTCAGCTCCTCGACTACAAAGGAGAAAAATATCAAGTGTATTTTGGCTCCTATCCTATGAACACACATCATCATATCGATACAGACTCTATGACCGCTGGGTTGTCTGCCGAGATTGTTAAAACGATTGTTGCAGAAAAGGCAATTATTCCAGTACATATCGTTGATCACGATCGGAAAGTTAGGCAACTAATTGGGCTGTATACTGTTAGGTAAACTTTAGTAAATCACGCGAAACTTGATGTACTGAGCCACTGCTGTCCGTAAGCGTCCGGCCATCACGTCTTGTTATTCCGGTTGCCAGTTATGAGGCAACAAGTCAGTAATGCAACTCACCTTCTGAGTCGGTAGCCTGGCCATGATATCTTTCAGATAGATGTAGGGGTCTAACCCGTTCATCCGTGCTGACTGAATCAGGCTCATGACAGCAGCGGCACGCTGACCACTGCGCAGCGACCCAGCGAACAACCAGTTGGAGCGACCCAATGCCCACGGGCGTATCTGATTCTCGACCCAGTTATTATCGATAGGTACCGCGCCATCCTCAAGGTATCGAGTCAATGCATGCCAGCGCTTTAGACTGTAATCGATTGCTCTGGCCGTGGCCGAACCATCCGGCACCTTTTGCCGCTGTGCCTGCAGCCAGGCTTGGAAGGTATCCATGAGCGGTCCGGCTCTTTGCTGTCTTAGCCGATAACGCTGATCATTATTCAGTTCTTTTGCCTGGCGCTCAATCTCATACAGTTGGCCAATGGTTTCCAGTGCACTGGCCGCCAGCGTGCTCTTGTTGGCGGCGTGCAGATCAAAGAACTTGCGACGGGCATGGGCCATGCAACCGATCTCGGTGATGCCCTGACCGAAGCCCGCTTTGTAACCACTGTAATCGTCACACACCAGCTTACCCTGCCACTCACCCAGGAAGGTCCGCGCATGTTCCCCGGCACGGCTCGGAGCAAAGTCATAAACCACTGCCCGGGTGTCAGCGTTGGAGGTGGTGCAGTAAGCCCAGATGTACGCGCGGTGGGTTTTCTTCTTGCCCGGCGAGAGCATGGGTACCGGGGTCTCATCGGCGTGAACCACCGGGTGATTCAGGATAGTCTGGCGCAAGGCGTCCGCCAGTGGCTGTAACTCGACTCCACAGCGACCGACCCATTCGGCCAGCGTAGAACGGGGAATGCCCAGACCAGCACGCTCAAAGATCTTTTCTTGGCGATACAGCGGCAGGTGGTCGGCATACTTGGCTACCAGTACTTGAGCCAGCAGACCGGTCGTCGGAAGACCTTTGTCGATCACGTGAGGCGGCACCGGGGCCTGAACCAGGGTTTCACAGTCCGCACAGACCCACTTACCACGGACATGCCGCTCGACGGTAAATTCACCGGGTGTATAGTCCAGCTTTTCACTGATGTCTTCACCGATACGCTTGAGCTGGCAACCGCACTGACACTGAGTGTTATCAGGTTCGTGTTGGATCAGCCTGCGTGGCAGTTCGGGTGGCAGGGCCACACGCTTCGGTTGCTGTTTTGGCTTGGGCTGGGGTGGTTGGCTTTTCGCCGCTTCCAGTTCCGCCTCGATGGCGCCCAGGTCGGCGTCGACAATTTCCTCAAGTAGGGAGCGTTGTAGAACGTTCAGTTTCTCGCTGTGCTTGCCGAAGCGGTGGCGTTTGAGTAACGCCATCTCGTGAGTCAGTTTCGCGTTGAGTGTTTCAAGAAAGTGATTGCGATGGGTGAGGCGGTCAGCGTGATCTGCTTGCTGTTGCAGGATTTCTTCCCGCTGTTTCAGTGTCTTTAACGCCTCTTCTTGTTGAGTGAGGCGTGATAGCAACGAGGCGGTAAGGGCTCGTAATTGGTCTGCATCAAGCTGGCTTACGTCAGGCTGCGACATGGGCAAATTATGCCACTAATGGTCTGCCAGTGCGACCTTGTCGTGCCAGTTATACTACAAAGCGCGGATGACACTCGCCTCACCCAGGCGCTGCCAGGGCAGCCCCTGAACTAACGCCTGAAGCTGTTCCTCATCCACAACCAGGTGCTTACCCCGCCAGGATTCGGCCCAGTGGAACTTACCCCGGTTCAGGCGTCGGGCGCACAACCACAATCCCAGTCCATCGTGTATCAGTATCTTTATCCGGTTGGCGCGCTTATTGGTAAACGCATAGGCAC
>Ga0209578_10001301_pt1 | contig 23738 bp, 20 predicted proteins | sample tdAd472_FD_187127 | JGI IMG/M metagenome (GOLD analysis project Ga0209578, IMG submission 187127) | Marine sediment microbial communities from the Atlantic coast under amendment with organic carbon and nitrate - tdAd47.2 (SPAdes)... | ecosystem: Environmental > Aquatic > Marine > Coastal >...
AATATAGCAAAAATGGAAAACCGCAGTTTTCTGCTGTTTTTTCAGGTTTTGATATTAGCTGACCGAATGTTCCCCAAATGGTCATACCGCTGAAACGAAACTGAAATATTCCCCCACTAGGCCTCATGCCCCAGGAGCTGGCTCGCAGAAGCTGGCCCACAAGTCATGCAACGCAACAACCTATCCAGGTGACGGAAACGTCGTACGGGGAATGAAATGACCAAATTACAGATTTTGAAGAACACACTGCTGGCGGCTGTTGCTGCTACAGCACTTGTCGCGTGCGGCGACGACAGCACAGAGCTGGCGTCTCCCGGCACTGTGGCGCCGAACCCAGGAACGGGTGGTGACAATGGTGGCGACAACGGCGGCGACAACGGCGGCGATCCGGCCGTAAAAATTGGCCGTGACGGTGCTGAATATACATCTGAAGGTAACTGTCCAACAGGCACTACTGCTGTATCCGTTGGCGAACAAACACATTGTAGCCTGTCTGGTACGCTCACCAGCGACGTAACGCTGACCTCAGGCAACATCTACCAACTGTCTGGCAAAGTGGCTGTTGGTGTTGACGTGGGCGCAGACGGTAATGCAAGCGCTGGCGACCCAGCCGTTCTGTCCATCGAGCCGGGCGCTGTGATCTACGGTGCGACCGCGACAGACGTTCTCGTGATCTCCCGCGGTTCTGAAATTCGCGCCGAAGGTACTGCAAATAACCCAATCATCTTCACTTCCGCACTTGACCTCGACCTTGCTTCCGAGCTGGGCCTGACGGCAGCCGCGAGCTACTCCGGCGCTTTGTTGGAAGAGCCTTTCACATCTGAGTGGGGTGGCCTGGTAATCAACGGCCGCGCTTCCATCAACACCTGTAACCAGGCTGAAGTTTGTGAAGCTGAAGGCGAAGGCGACAGCGGTCTTTATGGTGGCGATCTCGACACCGACAGCTCCGGTGTTATGAAATATGTCCAAATCAAATATTCCGGTAACCCGATCACTGCTGACGACGAACTGAACGGTATTGCCTTCCAGGGCGTTGGTTCCGGTACAGAGCTGGACTACATCCAGGTACACAACGGCGCGGACGACGGTGTTGAATTCTTCGGCGGTACGGCACAGGTGAAACACCTTGTGATCACCGGTGCAGACGATGACAGCCTCGACTGGACGCAAGGTTGGCGGGGCAAGGCCCAGCACGTAATCATTATCCAGAACCCAGCCCAGCCTGCATCCGACCAGGGTATTGAGGCTGACAACTTTGGTGACGGCAACGACTTCCTGCCACGCGCGCAGCCACGTCTGGCCAACATGACCATCGTTGGTTCCGCTTCCAAAGGCGGCGAAAGCGACATCGGTATGCTTCTCCGTGAAGGTACTGGCGCGAACATCTACAACACTGTTGTTTCCGATTTCGGTGATGCGTGTCTCGATATCGACCAGGACGCTACGTTCACGAATGCTGGCACAAGCGCCACGAACCTGACGGGCAACCTGACCATCGAATCCACGCTCCTGGGCAGCAACTGTGCGTCTGTCTTCAAAGACGACGGCAACGTGTTCGACCTGGAAACTTACTTTACGTCGCAAGCGAACAACGCTGTTGGCGCGACCACGCTTTCCAACAACTTCATCAACGGTTCTGCTGAAAACGCAGTGACGGCCACTGACGTAAGCGTGATCGACAGCTTCTTTGACGCAACCGACTATGCCGGTGCGGTTAAGAGCGACAGCGCTGAAGACAACTGGACCCTGAACTGGACATACGGCCTGAACCCAGACCCAGAGTGTCCAGAAGGTACGACTGCAAGCACAGACGGCACTGTTTGTACGCTTTCCGGTACTTACACCTCTGACCTGCGTCTCGTGTCCGGTCTTGACTATGTTCTCGACGGCAAAGTGGTATTCGGTATCGATGTGGGCGCAGACGGCAATGCTGCAGCGGGTGACCCTGCAACCCTGACCATCGAGCCTGGCGTTACCGTAATGGGTGCTGACCAGACATCTTACCTGGTGATCTCCCGCGGTTCGAAGCTGAACTCCAACGGTACGGCTGATGCGCCTGTTACCTTCACGGCGATCGACCCAGAGACCCGCGACCTCGACATTGATACTTCCCTTTGGGGCGGCATCGTGATCAACGGTCGCGCAACAATCAACACCTGTAACGGTGTGGATCTGCCATGTGAAGCTGAAGGCGAAGGCGACAGCGGTCTTTATGGCGGCGATGACGACACTGACAGCTCCGGCCAGATGTTCTACACCCGCGTTGTATACGCCGGTAACCCGATCACTGCTGACGACGAACTGAACGGCATTGCCTTCCAGGGCGTTGGCTCTGGCACCACGATCGACTATCTGCAGGTGCACAACGGTGCAGACGACGGTGTTGAATTCTTCGGCGGTACGGCACAGGTCAAGCACCTTGTGATCACTGGCGCTGACGATGACAGCCTCGACTGGACGCAAGGTTGGCGCGGCAAGGTTCAGCACGTTCTGATCGTACAGAACCCGAACCAGCCTGGTACCGACCAAGGTATCGAAGCCGACAACTTCGGTGACGGTAACGACTTCCTGCCACGTGCTCATCCAATGATCGCCAACGCGACGATCCTGGGCAGCGCAGCAGCTGGCGGCGAGAGCGACATCGGTATCCTGCTCCGCGAAGGTACTGCGGCGAACCTCTGGAACGTGGTTGTGGCTGACTTCGGTGACGCATGTCTCGATATCGACCAGGATGCGACCTTCACCGTATCCGGTACTTCCGCCACTGACCTGACGGGCGACCTGACCATGGAAAGCACGCTCCTGAGCGACAGCTGTGCCACGGTCTTCAAGGATGACGGCAACGTCTTCGACCTTGAGACTTGGTTCAACAACCAGGCGAACAACACTGTTGCAACAGACAGCCTGACGGCTCTCTCGGGTGCGGCCAGCTTCAAGACCTACATCAACGGGGCTACGGAGAACGGCGTAACAGCAACAGATGTAAGCGCAATCGACAGCTTCTTCGACGCAACCGACTATGTAGGTGCCGTTAAGAATGCAGCCAACGATTGGGTATCCGGCTGGACCGTGTGGCTTAACCAATAAGCAAACAGCACAAGGCGCCGCGGCAGGGCTTAGGCTCGTGCCGCGGCGCTCAGCATAAGTAAAGAAAACTGATGGTGCCCGAAATGAAATTGACCCAGAAAAATTTGAAAAGCGTGCTTCTGGCCTCGACGGTATTGATACTGCCGGCCGAAGCAATCGCTCAAGATAAGCCGGAGCTTATGAAGGTAGACGTGGAAGAAATCACGGTTACCGGCCGCTACATTCCAGATGAAAAGCGTGCGACGTCCGAGATCGCCAACGTCCTCGACAGCGAAGCCTTTGCCCTGGCGGGTGACAGCGACATCGCGAGCGCCATCCAACGCCTGCCTGGCATTTCCCGGACGCGCGACGGTTACGTTTACGTTCGTGGTCTTGGTGATCGCTATTCCTCCACGCTTCTGAACGGTTCGGGTATCCCGAGCACGGACCCGCTGCGCCGGGTTGTGCCGCTTGATATCTTCCCGACCAGCCTGATCTCGTCCGTGCTGGTTCAGAAGACTTATTCACCGGAATATCCCGCCGATTTCGGCGGTGGTGTGATCGACCTGCGTACGAAGGCCATTCCCGATGATTTCGTCCTGGAAATCGGCATCTCCGGCAAATACAACACCGAAGCAACCGGCAAGACGGGTCTCAGCTATGATGGCACCGGTTCCGAAATCTTCGGCTTTGGTGGTTCCCGCCGTAACATTCCAGATGAAATCCTGAAGGATGTGACGCTCGCGAGCCTGACGCCGGAAGAGCTGGAAGCCGCAGGTGAGGCGATCCCGAACGTCTGGTCCATCGACAATGAACCGCTTTACCCCGGCGCCGGTTTCGATCTGGTATGGGGTAACCGCTATGATGTTGGTGACACGAGCGCGTTCGGTTTCTTCACCGCCGTCACCTACGACATCAACCAGCGCCACCGCGACGGTGTCCGCCGCACGGTGACCACATCAAACGCTGGTCCGGTTATCCGCTCGAACGCCGCCCCTGAAGTGTGCGACATGCCTGAATTTGAGGGCGAAGATGTAAGCGGTTGCGGTGTACGTCAATCCAACACGGATATCTCTTTGAACGGTATCCTGTCGCTTGGTTATGAATTCAACGCTGATCACTCGATCAACTTCACCGGTACGGTGCTGCGCGACAGCAGCAAGCGGGCGCTGATTGAAAAAGGTCAGTTCGCACAGGAAGATGCGCTTCGGACCCGGTCGTTCATCGACTGGATCGAAAGCCAGGTCTGGACCAACCAGCTGACGGGTGAGCACTATGTCAACCTGTTCGGCGACAGCGACACCTTCCAGACAACAGAAATCAACTGGCGCGCCAACATCTCCCGTTCCGACCGGGATGTGCCACTGCGCCGCGACACCACGTACGAGTATAACCCACAGCTTGATACCGATCTGATCCTGGCGCGGACAGACAGTAACACCACTGTCTATAACGCCCTCGATGAGGAAACCATGGAGTTTGGCCTGGACTTCGTTCAGCCGATGTATATCGGCGGCTTCCTGGCTGACATCAAGGGTGGTTTCACCTATCAGGACAAGGACCGTAGCTTCGGTCTGGTGCGCTATAACTTCGCCTTCCCGGCGGGTATCAGTACAGACCTGCGGGCGCTGGCGCCAGAGATCATCTTTGGCCCAGGCAACATCCGTCCGGGCGGCATTACGCTGACCGAGATTTTCGATGCGTCTGACTTCTATTCCGCACAGTTCGAAAATATCCAGGGTTACCTGGGTGCGGATATCGAGATCAGCCCACGGCTTCGGTTCGCATTCGGCTGGCGCTATGAGAACAGCGAGCAGGTGATCGATACGGTCGACCGTATTACACTGGACCCGCTTCTCGTGACGCAGAAGGGCGAATACTGGCTGCCTGCTGCAACGATGACCTACGAAATCGTCGACAACATGCAGATCCGTTTCGCTTTCAGCCAGACAATAAACCGTCCGGAAGCTCGTGAGCTTTCAACAGCGCGCTTCCTGGATGACGAGCGGAACATTTCCGTTCAGGGTAACCCTGAGCTCAGGATCGCCGAGATCGACAACTATGACGTTCGCTTCGAATGGTATTTCTCCCCGGGTGAAAGCCTGACCATTGGTGCCTTCTACAAGAAGTTCTCCAACCCGATCGAACGCAGCAGCCGTGCCCTTGGTGAAGGCCGCCTGATCACATACGTGAACGGTGAATCCGGTGAGCTGAAGGGTATTGAGGTTGAAGTCGAGAAAATCCTGAATGTGCAGGATTGGTTTGGTTGGGAGTTTTATGGCCGCGAGTTCTATGTTCGTGCGAACGGCTCCTATATCGACTCGAAAACAGTGACAGCAGCCGCTGACCTGGGGGTTGTAACCAACGCGGTTCGCACCTTCCAGGGCCAATCCAAATGGCTTGCTAACACGCAACTCGGATGGCGCGGTGACGTGGACAATCTGTCCTTGATCCTGAACTACACCGGTCGCCGTCAGGCGCTCCTGGGTGTGTTCGGCGCGGGCGACGAATATGAAAAGCCACCGCTCCTTCTGGACTTTGTCTACAGCCGCGAATTTGAAATGGGCAGCAACATCCTTGAAGTGAGTCTCGAGGCAGGCAACCTGCTTGGTGACGAAATCGAATACGTGCAGGACGGTGTTATCACCGAAGGGTACGAACTCGGTCGCACCTTCAGCATTGGCTTCAAGTACAAGTTCTAACACCGAAAAATCGGCCCGTCGCTTCGGCGGCGGGCCTTGGTGAGCACGAAAAATCGGCCACCGCAAAAAAAGTGCAACAAAACGGCGCAAAGATGCCGGCACAAAAAAAACGAATGATGATGCTTTTTGGAGACGTACTAGTTTCATGGACACGTATGGACATGGAAAAAGACAGGTGACACCTGTGTCCCGCCAACCCCGCGCCTTGCGTTTGGGGATTTTGGCGTTTGAGCTCTGTCTGGTGATCCTGATTGCCTATCAGGCATCCGGTCTGATGTTCCGAATCATGGAACCCGAACAGGCGCCACTGGCCCAGCCCTTAATAGCATCGCGCGCCCAAAATGCGCACACAGACGCCGATACCGGCATGCTGAGCGGCTTCGATCCCTTCTTTCGCGCCGTCCCGGAAACAAGCGCCGTCTCCGCCGTGGAAGCGGCACCGGAAAGCAGCCTCAAGCTTGAACTTTTTGGCCTTCGGGCAATGGGCGACGGCAAAGGCAGCGCCATTGTCAAAACGCAGGACGGCAGCCAACAGGTTGTCCGTGTGGGCGACATTATATCGCCGGGTGTGAAGCTGGCAGGCGTATATAAAGACCGGCTTGAAATCATCCGATCTGGCAGCTTGGAAGCGGTTTACCTGCGCCCGCAGGGTGAACGCACAGCGCGGCCAATGGCTGCGGCATCCGGCCCGACCGCAACAAGCTCACGCGCCACTGGCGGCGCACTCAGCTATCTGGCGAACCTGCAGCTTGAGCCCGTGCGCCGTGACCGGCGGATCATCGGTTTTCGCCTGCCGGAAAATATGCCCGAGGCGGCCGCGGCTTTTGGCCTCGAAGGTGGGGATATCCTGCTGGCAGCCAATGGCGAGCCGCTCAACTCATTTGAACGTATTTCAGAGATCGGCGAAGAGCTGGCAGGTGCCCGCCGCATCGATCTCACCATCGAACGCCGGGGCGAGACACGCAGTCTCAGCCTAGGGCTCTAGGGAATTTGGATCATGAAAGTTTTTAAGAATGCTCAATGGCTCATGAGGCCGCTTGTCGGGGCATTGATGCTGACTGCGGTGCCTTTCACGCCGACAGCGTTGGCAGCGGAGGGCCATGTGCTCAACTATCGTGATGCCGAAATCCGTGCTTTCATCGACGATGTCGCCACCATTACCGGCAAGACATTCATCATCGACCCGCGCGTGCGCGGCACCATCAATGTGGTCTCCACTGAACAGGTCACTATCGAAGGCGTGTTCCAGACCTTCCTGTCCGCGCTCAAGGTTAATGGTTTTACCCTGGTCCCGACAGCCTCAGGCGCCTTCAAGGTGGTGCCGGACGAAGTCGCGGCCCAGGACGCGGGCCCGGTGGACGAGGCCCGCAAGGGCGACGTGCTGATCACTCAGGTTTTCACGCTCAAGTATGCTGATCCACTAGCGGTGCAGGCGGCCATCAAGCCCTTTTCCTTCAAGAACGGTCGCGTGTTCGCCCGCAAGGGCACGCCCGTGGTTATCGTGACAGACTTTGCCGACAACCTTGAGCGCATCGCCAAGCTGGTCGCCACCCTGGATATCGACCATTCCGTGATCCGCACGCTGGCACTTGAAAACACCAGCGCATCGGAAATGGCAGATATCGCCGTCAAGTTGGCCACACAGCCGGGCTTTGACGACAATGTCACCCAGTCGCTGACGGCGCTACCGCTCGATAGCAGCAACACGCTGGTCCTTAAAGGTCCCGCGGATGTTATCGATACTTTCCTGCCGGTCCTGAAGGAGCTGGACGCCAACAATGCCTCACGCGGGGACCTGCGTGTAGTGCAGCTCAGCTACGGCACGGCGGAAAAAATGCTGCCAATGCTGGAGGCCGTAACACGTTCCATGACCGGCCGGGAAGGCAATGCAGGCGGCGATGTCATGATCTCTGCCTATTCGGGCGCCAATGCCATCGTCATCAATGCCTCGTCGGAAATGCAGCAGCGCATCGCCAATGTTATCCATATGCTGGATGTGCCGCGGGCGCAGGTGCTAGTGGAAGCCATCGTGGTGGAGGTCTCGGAAGGGGCGGCGAAGGATCTGGGCGTTCAATATATTCTCGCGGGCGGCAAGAGCAGCAACATTCCTTTCACTGTGGCCAACTATTCCAACACCGCGCCAAATATCCTGGCGCTTACAGGCGCGCTGCAGCTGAACGACAGTGACGGCGACGGCACGTCCGCAAAAGACCTCGCAAGCGCCGCGGCTGTGGAATCTCTCCTTGGCTTCTCTGGTTTCGGTCTCGGTATCGCGGGCGAAACGGACGGCGGCACAATTTTCGGCGCCATCCTCAACGCGCTTGAGCAAGACAACGGCAGCAACATCCTCTCGACCCCGTCGATCATGGCGATGGACAATGAGACAGCCAGTTTCCTCTCCGGCCAGGAAATCCCGATCACCACGGGCCAGACGCTGACAAGCAGCAGCACCAACCCCTTCACGACGATCGAACGTAAGGACGTGGGTGTGAAGCTTGAGGTTACGCCACAGGTAAACGAGGGCGAAGAAATCCACCTGATGATCCGCCAGGAGATTTCTTCCATCGCAGGGACAACAGGCGCCAATGAGCTGATCACCAACAAACGCGAAATCCAGACAACTGTGCGCGTTCAGAATGGTGAGATTGTCGTGCTGGGTGGCCTGATTGAGGAAAACGAAAGCGTGTCGGTCGACAAGGTACCGTTTCTGGGCGATATCCCGCTTCTCGGTCGCGCTTTCCGGTCTGACAGCAAAAGCCGCTCCAAGCGCAACCTGATGATCTTCCTGCGCCCGACCATTGTTCGGTCAGCAGGTGACGCAGAAGCGCTGACTGCCAAGAAATACAATTATATGCGGGCGCAGCAGGCGGCATCGGAAACCGGCCTGTCGCTGGACCTGCTGGTGGACGAAGTGATGGGCAAGGGGGCCGAGAGGTAACTAGCTCATGGCTGAAAAAGAAGCACCATTTCTGCGCTATATGTTCGCCCGCGATCACGGCATTGCGGTGACTGCACTTCTTGACGGTGCGGCTGAAGTTGCACTGCGTGAAGGCGCGGACCCGATGATGCTTGCCGAAGTGCGGCGTGTCGCCGGACGGCCCCTGAATGTCTCCAGCATGGACAAAAAGGCGTTCGATGCCATGCTTTCCGATATGCATGCGGTTGAGGGCATCGATGCCGGTATCGACAGTGACATGCCGGCCGAAAGCCTCGACAGTGCGCTTGAAGGCATGCCCGCAGCGGCAGACCTTCTGGCAAGTGAAGACGAAGCGCCGGTGATCCGCCTGATCAACAGCCTGATTGCGGAAGCGGTCAAGACCAAGGCGTCGGATATCCACCTGGAACCGTTTGAAAACCGCCTGTCTGTGCGCCTTCGTATCGACGGTGTGCTCAACGAGGTTGCCAGCCTGGCAGCCCGGCTGACGCCTTATCTGGTGTCGCGCATCAAGGTTATGGCGCGGCTTGATATCGCCGAAAAACGCATCCCGCAGGATGGGCGGCTTTCGCTCAAGCTGGGGGACCGCACTTTCGACGTGCGGGTTTCCACGCTGCCGTCGCGGCACGGCGAACGGGTGGTGCTCCGGCTTCTGGATGCCTCAAGCGCGCAACTGACGCTCGAAGACCTGGGCATGCAGGAAAGTGTGCATGCCGGCATGCGGGACCTGCTGGCTGAGCCGAACGGCATCATTCTGGTTACAGGCCCGACCGGGTCGGGCAAAACCACCACGCTTTATGCCAGCCTTGCGCTATTGAATGACCAAAGCCGCAATATCATGACGGTTGAAGACCCTGTGGAATATGCGCTTGACGGTGTCAGCCAGACGCAGGTGAACACCAAGGTGGGCATGACCTTCGCCTCTGGCCTTCGGGCCATCCTCAGGCAGGACCCTGACGTGGTGATGGTTGGTGAAATCCGCGATATGGAAACGGTTGAGATGGCCATCCAGGCATCGCTGACCGGCCACCTTGTGCTTTCCACCGTGCACACGAACAGCGCTGTGGCGGCTATCACGCGGCTGCGCGACATGGGCGTGGAACCTTTCCTTCTGGCGTCCACGGTCAAGGGTATCCTGGCGCAGCGGCTGGTGAGGAAACTGTGCGGCGATTGCAAGAAGCCAGCGCACAATGAGGCATTGGTCCGGGAACAGCTGGGTGCGCAGGCGTCCGAAGCTGCAACGCTTTTTGAGCCCGTGGGCTGCCCATCATGCGGCGGCAAGGGCTATTCCGGCCGGGTTGGCATCTATGAACTGGTACGGATAGACGACCAGCTGCAGCGCATGATCCAGGACGGCGCGTCCGAAGCCGATATGGCAGACCATGCGTTCCGGAATGCAGACACGCTTTCAGCAAGCGGTCGGGCGCTGGTGATGAAGGGTGTGACCACCGTTGAAGAAGTGATGCGCGTCTCGCGCGTGAAGGAGGCCCCGGGTGCAGGCGTATGATTATACGGCGCTTGACGGCGCGGGCAAAAGCCGGCGCGGCACCATTACGGCCGACGGTGAAGGCGATGCCCGCCAGCGCCTGATGGCCAAGGCGCTCTATCCAACGGAACTGAAGCCCGCCCGCAGCGGAAAGGCCGGTGCTGAAGGTGGCTTCCGGCTTACGCAGTTTTTGAGCACTGAAAAGATCAGCCAGAAAGACCTGGCGCTCCTGACCCGCCAGTTGGCCACCATGGTGCAGGCTGCCTCACCGGTTGAGGAAGCCCTGGCCGCACTGGCGCAACAGGCGGAAAAACCAGCCACGCGCAACGTCATCACGCGCGTGCGCGCCAATGTGATGGAAGGCATGCGCCTTTCGGCTGCCATGGGGCTTGAAAGCGCCACGTTTGACACCCTCTTTTGTGCCATGGTGGCGGCGGGTGAAGCGTCGGGCGACTTGGGTACCGTGCTTGCCCGCATCGCAGACCACCGGGAAAAAGCCCAGGAAACCAAAGCCAAGGTGCAAAGCGCGCTAATCTATCCCGCAGTTCTGATGACAGTGGCAGCGGGCGTGGTGACAGCGCTGATGATATTCGTGGTGCCCAAAGTGGTGGCCCAGTTCGACAGTTTCGGCAGTGATCTGCCCATGCTCACCCAGATTGTGGTGGGCGTCAGCAACTTCCTCACCAGCTACGGCCTGTGGCTGTTGCTTGGACTTGTGCTTATGGTCGTGGGCAGTGTGCTTGCGCTCAGGCGGCCGCCTGTTCGGCTGTCGGTTCACGGCGCGCTTCTCAGGCTGCCGCTTGTCGGCAAGCTGGTGCGTGCTGTCAACGGCGCCCGGTTCGCACGTGCCTTCGGCACACTGGTGCAGGGCGGTAGCCCGGTGCTGGAGGCAATGACAGCGGCAACCCAGACAGTGAAAAACGCCCAGATTCGCATCCGCCTTGATGCTGCGGGCACGCAGGTTCGCGAAGGCAAGGGTGTGGCTGCTGCTCTGAAGGCGGTTGACGGCCTGCCGCCCATGCTTGGCTATATGGCGGCGGCTGGCGAACGCAGCGGCCAGTTGGGTCTGATGTTGCACAAGTCAGCAGACTATCTGGAAAGCGAATTCGACGGGTTTACCAAGTCGGCGCTCAGCCTGCTTGAACCCATGATCGTGATTTTTATGGGCGGCATTGTCGGGGCCATCGTGCTCTCAATCATGCTGCCGATCCTGAGGCTCAACAGCCTCGTGTTGATGTAAGGAGACCCCGTGATGAACAAGGTCTGGACCAAACTGAAAGAGGCCTTCAAGGCGTCTGCGCGCAATGAGGATGGCTTCTCGCTGATTGAATTGATGGTGGTGATCGTGATCATCGGCCTCTTGACCACAGTTGTCGTAGTGAATGTGCTCCCAAGCCAGGACCGTGCCATGGTGGAAAAGGCGCGCGCCGATGTGCAGACCATTTCCCAGGCGCTTGAGATGTATAAGATGGACACGCTCAGCTACCCAAGCCTTGAAGAAGGCATTGACGTGCTGGCCCAGGCGCCAAAGGGCGGCCTGCGCACCGAAGGCTATATCAAGGGCCTGCCACGTGACCCGTGGGGCAACCCCTATCAGTATCTCATTCCGGGCGAGCACGGCCGGTTTGATGTCTTCTCCTACGGCGCGGATGGCCGTCCGGGCGGTGAAGGCCTGAATGCCGACATCGGCAACTGGACCGAACAGGAAGGCTGATCCCATGCGTGACTGGCGTTCCGATAAAGGCTTTTCCCTGGTGGAAGTGATGGTCGTTGTGGCCATCATCGGCCTTATGACGAGCGCCGTTGTGCTGGCGATGCCCTCAAGGGATGACAGGCTTCTGGACACGCTGTCCCGTACCGGACGCCTGATGGTGGCGGTGGAGCGCCAGGCCGTAATAACGGGCCAGGTAATGGGGGTGCATTTCTCGGATACGGGGATGGACCTTCTGGTCCTTGGCGACAATGGCTGGGTGCCGTCGGATGCGACCATCAGCTCAAGCGATGCCAGCTTTGGCGATGCGCGGCTTCTGGATATCACGGTCGAAGGGGCGACAGTGGATGTCTCTGATGCTGGCTTGCAGGCCCATGTCTATTTCCTGCCCACCGGTGAAAAGCCCGCCTTTACGCTCACGCTGGCGTCAGGGGCGAAAAAGGGCACTATGACTGTGCCCCAAATGGGCCCTTTTGAGGTGAAGGCCGATGGTTGATGCCGCAAGAGAAGACGGATTTTCCCTTGTGGAACTGTTGGTTGCGGTCGCGATTCTTGCGCTCGCCGCCGTGTCGCTCCTCGAACATCAGACCCAGGCCATTAGCATGACCGGCGCGGTGGAGTATCGTGCACTCGCTGCGACGGTTGCGGACAACCGTTTGGCTACTGTGCTTGGACAAACAAATCCGCCACTTTCCGGCACCATCACTGGTCAGGAAACCCAGATGGGCGTGGCCTTTGAATGGCGCCAGACTGTGCGGCCTACTGAGGGCGGCGACCTGATGCTGGTTCAGGTCTCTGTGCGTGCTGCTGACGAGGGGCGCGAGCTTGCGGCCCTGACCGGAATTCGGAGGGCTGAATAATGTTATTCCGTATCCGAAATGATGGCGGTTTTTCCGTTGTCGAAACCATGGTGGCGACCTTTATTTTCGCGCTGGTGAGTGCCGCAGGCGTTGCGCTGCTGACCAGTTACCAAAGCGGCCGGGAGATGCTTCAGGCGGCTGATGGGCGGGTTTCGGAAATCACGCTGGCGCGGGAAGTGATAAAGGCCGACCTTTTGGCGGCGCTTGATCGGCCCGCCCGAATGGAAATGGGCGAAGTTCGCGGCTTCATTGGCAGTGCTTACCTGCCGGACGGCCTGAAACTGAGCTTCGTGCGCGGCGGCGGCATGCGGGCGGTGTTGGACACAGGTGAAAGCGCGCTTGAACGTGTGGATTATGTGCTGGAAGGTGACAAGCTGGTGCGTCGCACTTTCGCGCGCACAGACATTACAACAGCCAATAAGCCCCGCGACCGGGTCATGTTTGACGGTGTGAAAGCCATGGCGCTTCGCTTTGAAAGCGAGGGCCAGTGGATTGAGGAATGGCGGCCAGACGTGGCGCTCAAACCCTTGCCGAATCTGGCTGAACTGTCGTTTCAGATGGCGAATGGCCGAAGCCTGAGATTTGTTCTTCTGGTTGGAGGGCAGGCATGATGCGGCGCGTGAGTTTGGAAAGGTTGCGGGAAGACCGCGGCGCGGCGCTGGTAACCGTTATGCTGCTGGTGTCCATTATGGCGGCGGGCATGGCGATCAGCTTTGACGCGCTTGGTTTCATGACCAAACGGCATACGGCAAGCCGGATGTTCGAGCAGGCACGCTATTATGCCCTGGGAGGCGAACAACTGGCACTGACCGCTGCGGAAAAGCTGTGGAAAGCGAAGGCGAGGTTGGAGGAGGCCAAAGTGGTTTCCTATCCGATCGATGGCGGCCAGATCGAAGGCGTGATCAGCGATGCCAGCAACTGTTTCAATGTGAACAGCCTTGTTTCCAAGACCGGTAGTGTCGGGTACAAGGCGGACGAGCGGGCCATGGCGCAATATAGCCGCCTTTTGCTTCATCTTGGTTTTGCCGAGCGCGAAGCAGTGGGGCTGACTGGCGCGCTGGTTGACTGGATCGACAGCGACACGCGCCCTGTCCTTCAGGGGGCCGAAGACTATGACTATGCGGCGCTCGATACGCCATACAGAACCGCCAACACACTGGTTCGGGACCTGACGGAACTAAGGCTGGTGAAGGGCTATACGCCCGAAGTTCTGGCCCGCGTGGGAGCCCATCTTTGTGCCCGCGACAATACGGCCGATACGGTCTTGAACGTGAATGTGCTGCGCCTGGCCGATGCACCGCTTCTGGCGGCTATTCTTGGGCCGAACGTAAGCCTAGAGTTCGCATCCAGGCTGATCGCCACACGGCCCTCGGGCGGTTATTCGGATATCGCCGATTTCTATTTCGAACGCGCGTTTGAAGGCAAGGCAGTTGAACAGGACATACGCGCCCAGACTGCGGTGAAGCCGCAGCGGGTGGTGAGCCAGGTTAGGGTCCGCTTTCATGACGGGGTCAGCCGCCTGACAAGCGAAATCTGGCTGAATGATGACGGGGCGGCCCATGTGGCCAGCCACCGTTTTGGAGTATTTCAATGAGTGAAACCCTTGTCATAAACCTGGGCCATGATGGTCTGCCGGTGGGTGAGGCCCTGCTGGTGGACGGTGGTAGCGTGCGCGGCAGGATTGGCCCAGAGGCTCTCGCGTCAAAGGCGGGTACAGACACCGTGTTGGTCATCCCCGGCGACCAAGTTGCAAGTCAGCGGATATCGGTACCGGATTTTCCCGACGCGAAGCTGATGAAAATCTTGCCCGGGCTTCTGGATGGCAGGCTGGCGCTGGCGCAGGAAGAACGTCATTTTGCCCTGATGGGCACTCGGGACGGCGAGACAGGCGAGCGCCTTGTTGGTGTGATGGCAAAATCCGTTTTGCAGGCCGCCCTTGGATTTTCTGAGGCTAATGGCCTGCCGGTGCGCACGGTGGTGCCAGACTATATGCTGCTGCCGGTGCCAGAGGAGGGCGCTGTTGCCGCCAAGATTGGTGAATTCGTTCTTGCGCGCATCAGCGACGGCACAGGCTTTTCTGTTGAGGCTGACTTGGCAGCGGCAATGCTGGGAGAAGCGGGCGCGGCGTCAAAGCAGATGTCTGATGCCGAATTTGAAGAGCTTTTGGTGCATGCGCAGGCAGCGGAAGGCAACCTGTTGCAGGGGGCGTTCAGCCCGCGATCCGGGGTTGCTGACTGGGTCATCTTCTTCCGCCGCGCTGGGCTTCTTGCTGCGGCATCCCTGATGGTGTGGATCGGCGCAAGTCTTTATGCCGCGACGGACAATTTCAATAGGGCCGATGCGCTGTATGCCAAGGCTGAAGAGCGTTTCCGTGCAGCGCTGCCGGATGTCAGCCGAGTGGTGAATATGGAGGCGCAGATGCGCCGGGCGGTGCAGGACGTACGCCAGCAGGGCGGCGGTGAGTTCATGATCCTGTCCAATTTGGCCGCAGATGCCCTTGCCGGTGACGACAGTACCATGTTTGAAAGCATGCGGTTTGATGGTGAGCGCAGTACCCTGGTGCTGACAGTGACCTTTGCCTCCTTTGCCAAGGGCGAGGCCTTTAAGACGCGTTTGGCTGAAAAGGGTCTTGTTGTCACGGAAGGCAGTAGCCGCACTGAAGGCGCGCGCGTTTCCTCGGAACTGACGATCAGGAGGCGTGTATGACCGAGTTCTGGCAAAACCTGACGGCGCGGGAACGCACCATGGTGACCATCGCGGGCGCGTTGGCTATTTTGGTGTTTGGGTATTTTGCTCTTGTTCGTCCTCTCGTCGCCTACGAGCGGACAAGCGAAAGTGCGCTCAAGCGTGCCCAGGCTGTATACCAGCAGATCGCCCAGGGTGCGGCGGAAGTTGAAGCCGCCCGTGGTACCAAGCCGGGCCGCCCAGGCGCTAAGGAATCCCTCAGGGTGGCGGTGGCACAAACCGCACGGGACAGTGGGGTTGCCATCAGCCGCCTGCAGCCTGGCGCTGACGGGGCCCTGACTGTCTGGGTGGAAAGCGTGCCCTCAGCTGTCTTTTTCCGCTGGCTGCAGGAACTGGGCTCAGCGCATGGCATCGCGCCCGTGAAAGTGCTGGCACAAAAGACTTCGGCTGAAGGCCGTGTCCGAGTGCAGCTAGAGTTCAGGGGCGCGTGATGTCTGGGCGCGCCTTATTCCTTACCGGGCTTGTTGCTTTTCTGGTGTTCGCGATTGTTCGCGTGCCGGCAAGCGTTGTGATTCCCATGCTTGGTACGCCGGCAGGCATCGCCTACAGTGGTGCAGAAGGAACCATGTGGCAAGGCAAGCTCAGGCAGGTGACCGCAATGGGCCAACCGCTTGGCGATGCCGCGTTTTCCATTGCCCCACTACCCTTGCTGTTGGGTGCGCCAGAAGCTGATATCAAACTGTCAGGCGGTAATCTGCAAGGTGGTTTTCGCTGGAAGAATGACGGCGGCCATGAGATCAGCAACCTTGACATGATGCTGGATGCCAAAGCCCGGTTGGGGCGGCAAGGGATGTCTGGCGCGCTTCGGTTGACCGGAGGATCATTCCTGTTTACGGCCGGTGGTCGTTGCCTGGAAGGGGCTGGCGATATGCGCAGCAATATTCTGGAGCGCGGCCTGGGGATAGAAGGCCTGATGCTGACGGGACAGCTGGTTTGCCGGGACGGGCAGATGCAGGTAATGATGGGCGGTACCATGCAGGGGCTGGACATTGCCATCGACGGTAATATTGGCGGTGAAAACGCGCAGCCCCTGTCGGCAACATTGACACCGGCGGCAGGGGCGGACATACCTGATGAACTGCGCCAGTTGCTGTCGCGTTACAGTTTTACCCCCAGGGCAGACGGCAGTTTAGGCGCGCAATTTGAATTGGATATGTTTCTATGACCAAATTCAACCGGCTCGCGCTCTGCGTTCTGGCTTTCAGCCTCCCGGCCTGTACGAGCACCGGCAGCACGCCGCCAGAAAGCCGCGTGGCGAATAAACCTCAAATGGCTGTACAGCCACTTGGGAGTGACGAAGTGCTGTCCCGGTTCAGCGTACTGCCCGCGCAATCGTTGGCGGCTGGGGAATGCGGCCTGTTCCTGTGGCTTAAGCGCGATGATGCGCCGCTGGTGTTTTTCCAGAAATCTGACGGCTCTGCGGTCATGATGATTGACGGCACCGAGGCCCCCATGAGGCGCATGTCCCAAAAGGGCCGGATCGCCCTGGAATATTTCGAAAGCCAGTCTTTCGAAACAGCAGACCTCGCGCTGGATGTCACAGTAACGCCCGAAGCGAAGCGCAGTCTGCAGCAGGGACTGAAGCTGCCATCAGGGATGGTGTCGATTGAAACGGCTGACGGCTGGTCTGCGGTACTGCCTGTGGTTGGGTTGATCGGCTGTAAGTGATATCAAAACTGTAACAATTCGGCGCTTGGGCAGTGCTTTGTTGCAGTCTTTTTAAACATTTGTGAAACAGGTCTAAATTGGTTGACGGCGCAGCCTAAGCGCTTAGGATCACTAGTGTTTCTATAAAGCATCATACTTATTGCCGCGGCTTGTCCGCGGCTTTTTTTTATCCCCAGAGCGCCGCGGGTGGGGCGCCGACAGTGCTGCCCTTAAACGTCAGTCCCGGCTCTCGGTCGCGGGCAAGAAGAAGCGGGCCGTCCAGGTCCACGAAGCCCGCGCCAGCGGTCAGCAGCATGGCGGGCGCCATGGCGAGCGACGTTCCAACCATGCAGCCGACCATGATCTGAAGCCCATGCTTGATTGCCTCTTCACGCATCTTGAGCGCTTCGGTCAGGCCGCCTGACTTGTCCAGCTTGATGTTGACGCCGTCGTAGAGTGTGGCCAGGCGCCGGATGTCTGCAGCCGTGTGGCAGCTTTCGTCCGCAATCACGGGGATGGGACGCTGGAGCGATGTCAGCATTTCCTCGGCACCAGCAGGGAAGGGTTGCTCAATGGCTGCAACGCCGAGGTCTTTAAGGGCGGGCACAAGGGTCCGGTAATGGCTTTCCTGCCAACCTTCATTGGCGTCCACAATGATGGCGGTCTCCGGTGCGCCTTCGCGCACTGCACGGACACGGTCCAGGTCATCATCGCCTGCGAGCTTGAGCTTCAGGAGTGGCCGATGCGCATTGGCCCTGGCTTTCTCGCGCATTTCGTCCGGTGCCGCGACCGACAGGGTGAAGGCAGTTGCTACGGGCTTGGGCTCAGCCAAGCCAAGCATATCCCAGACGCGCTTGCCGACCAGTTTGGCCCGTAGGTCCCATAAGGCGCAGTCCATTGCGTTTCTGGCGGCACCCGCTGGCATAAGGGCTTGCAGTCTGCTGTGGTCCGCCGGTAAGTGCAGGTCTTTCGAAGCGCGTTCAAGCGCTGCGATGACGCTTTCCACAGTTTCACTATAGTGTGCATAAGGCACGCATTCACCGTGCCCGGTACGGCCTTCATGGTGAACGCTGGCGGTGACAACCATCGCTTCGGTTTTTGATCCGCGCGAGATGGTGAAGGTGCCAGCGATAGGCCAGGCTTCTTTGGTGAAGGAAAAATCCATGAACGATCCGTATGTGTTTATGCGATGCCATTTAGACAGATTTCATCTGTTCAATAAAGTCTGCAACGCAAAGACTGCTCAAGATAGCTTCTCTAACCTGCCTCTTAATTAGGCGTTGTGCGAACGCCTGCCTAAAAATTACTCAACAGTTGTTGAGGCTTTTATGAAACTTATGCCAGCTCTGCTGGCGCAAAAAAGAGAAGAATAATAATAAATCTAATAATTTCAATTGGTTATTAAAAATATGCATTTTTCTCAGGGCGGAAAAAATAACTGGCACACAGGTTGCTATTATTAGGGTGAGCCGCCACAGCAGACGGTTCAAATCTCCGATCCATCGAAGGGTTGAGTTTACATAGCATCGTGCCTGACCGCTGCAGGTTTGCATGGTGTATTTGGCCTCAGCGCAATCGTACCTCCCTAACATAATGCGTTTGCCACGAGGCTTCAGATGAATCCAATGGAGATTGACATGAAATCTGTACTGAAAACTGAAAGCCTGACGAAAACTTTTTCCCTGAGCGCATTTGCTCTGTCACTTGGTCTTGTTATGGCTGCTGCCGCTCCGGCTAAAGCTGTCAGCAACACAGGCCCTGTTACAGGTCCGGATACGCTTGAGGTTGCCGGTATGGCTGGCGTGAAGCCTGATGCCCTTCCCAAAGTAATCAAGGCAGTATCACCAGAATATCCAAGCCACGCAAAAGCCATTGGCCGTGAAGGTTGGGTGATTGTGGAGCTGGATATCGACGAAAAAGGGATGCCATTGAATGCCGAAATCGTCGATGACGGCCCAAGCCCCCTGTTCAAGCGGGCGACACTTCGGGCGATCGAGCAATTCCGTTTTGAGCCAGCCGTGTATGCGGGTGAGCCGGTTGCCGTGACCGGTAAGCGCTACAAGGTGGTTTACGCCTTCCAAGAAAGTTAAGGGAGTTCGACCGCGGCAGTCTGCACACACTGACTTTCCCTTCCCTTCCTTCCCAAATGTCACGTAAGTGACAGGTCCGGTGGGTGCAGATCCTTCCACTGCCGTTTCCCTGGGGCGAGGTCTTTATTTAAGACCTCGCCCCTAACTTATCTGGCGCCGTTCTTTTTGATGTGATTTCAAAATAGACAGTGATTAAATATTGATCACAATCCGGCCGCCGCTGCTCCCATTTTATGGTGGATATTCGTGCTTCGGACGGTGTTTTCGTTGCCTGAAAGCTCCACCCAGTCGTCTCTGAGACTATGTATTTTTCTATGTAAGTCAGCATTTTAGCGGGTTTTGGCCAGGTGGTCGTATGCCGGGCTCTCCGAAAACCCACAGGCTTTCTGATTCTGGCATACCGCTTGCTGTGATCAAAGTGGAATGACAGGGCTGTCAGACGAGGTTTATGCGTCACAGTAACCACCGGCCCGGTTGTCCGAGTTGAGCGTACATAGAACAGCAGCGCAGCTGCAAACAAAGAGACCGACACATATGGCAGACAAAGACTTGAACATTCTGGTGATTGATGAAGATCCTGGTCGAGCGATGCTTCTGGAGGAGGCGCTGGTCGAAGCGGGGTACACCCACGTGGTAACGATCCAGAGCACCACGAACCTGCATCAGCGCATAGCCGCACTGGCGCCTGACATGGTGATTGTCGACCTCCAGAATCCTGACCGGGATACGCTTGAGGGCATGTTTCAGGTGACCAAGTCGGTCAAGAAGCCGATCGCTATGTTCGTGGACCAATCTGACGGGGAGATGATCCGCCGGGCTGTCGAGGCGGGTGTCAGTGCCTATGTGGTGGACGGCCTGAAGCGCGACCGCGTGCAGGCGGTTGTCGATGTGGCAGTCAACCGGTTCGAGACATTCCAGCGCCTAACCGACGAGCGGGACGCCGCGCGGAATGCCCTGGCTGACAGAAAGACCATTGACCGCGCCAAAGGGCTATTGATGGACCATCGCAAGATTTCTGAAGACGATGCCTACAAACTGATGCGCGGAGCCGCCATGAAGCAGAGTCGCAAGCTGGTGGAGATTGCGCAAAGCATCATTACCGCGATGGAGCTTGACGCCCAGTTGATGGAGGGAGGCCGCGATGCCGTTTGACGAGTATCCAACAGTCAAGGCCGGCTATATCGCCCTGACAGACTGCGCGCCCCTGATTGTTGCCCAGGAACTGGGGTTTGACCGGCAAGCGGGCATCAAGCTTGAACCGATTCAGATGAAATCCTGGAGCGCGGTCCGTGACGGGCTGGCATTCGAGCAGCTTGAATGCGCGCAAATGCCGGGTGCGCTGGCGCTTGCCATGCACCTGGGGATTTCGGGGCTTCGCGTGCCGGTGCGTGTGCCGCTTCTTTTGGGGCACGGCGGTAATGCCATTACCCTATCGGTCAAGCTGTATGAAGAGGCCATATCGCTATTGGGCAGCGAATATGAAGGACCACGGGCGGAAAGCGCGGTTCTGGTGAAGGCTGTTGCCTTGCAGCGCAAGGCGCGGGGGGAGCGACGCATCCGTATTGGGGTTGTTCATGCCTTTTCCAGCCACAATTATGAAGTGCGGGCGTGGCTTGCATATGCGGGCCTTGATCCTGATCTGGATGTTGAGCTGATTGTTGTGCCGCGCTCCAGGATGCTGGAAGCCTTGGCGACCGGAGAGATCGACAGCTTCTGCGTGGGGGACCCCTGGGGGCAGTTGGCGGTGGAGGCCGGTATTGGTCATATCATTGCCACGAAGGCGGACCTCTATCCCTACAGTCCTGAAAAAGTGCTGGCGTTTCGTGATGCCTGGGTCAAGGGGCACGGCGAGGTGGCCGAGCGCACCATTCAGGCGATTGCCCTGGGAATGGAATGGGCGGCCCAGCTTGAGAACCGAGAAGAATTGGCACTTATCCTGGCGAGCAAGGATTATCTGAATGTGCCGGCAGAGGTGCTGACGCGGGCATTGGCCTGCAAACCTCAATTGGCGCCAGGCTTTGGGGAGACCTATGTCCCCCGCTATCTTGAGTTTGGTGGTGACTGCATGCCGACAAAGGCAGGGGCCCTGTGGCTTCTGGCACAGATGCGTCGCTGGGGGCAGGCTGAGGCCGGGTTTGAAAAGGAAGTGGAGACTGTTTTCCAGCCGCTTGAGACAGGAGGTATTCAGGGGGCGGAACAGGATAATTCCGTCAATGAGGACCCTGGCCGGCTGGCGTTCGATGGTGTGCCTTTTTCGGTGCACGATATTGAAGCCTATCGGCACAAATTCTCTGTGGGAGGGTAAGCCAGCCAGTCACCAAAGCAGTCAGTCATTCAGCCGGTCCGCTGTCCATCACCAGAACGGCTGCCCCCTCAAAGCGGCCATGCCGGAGGTCATCCAGTGCTTTGTTGGCATCCTTCAAGGCATAGGTGTGGGTGCTTGTCTTTACCGGAACGGTCGGGGCTATCTTCAGGAACTGTTCGCCGTCCTCGCGGGTCAGGTTGGCTACAGAACGAATGACCCTTTCCTCCCAAAGGTTCTTGTAGGGGATAGTGGGGATGTCGCTCATGTGAATGCCCGCGCAAACCACCGTGCCGCCCTTGTCTGTGTGCTTGAGGGCTTCCGGGACAAGCGCTCCCACGGGCGCAAACAATATCGCGGCGTCCAGCTTGTGGGGAGGCGCCTCATTGCTGCTGCCGGCCCACGTAGCACCAAGGCTTCGCGCGAAGGCCTGGGCCTGTGTGTCGCCTTCCTTGGTGAAGGCATAGACCTTCCGCCCCATGTGAACGGCCACCTGGGTGATGATATGGGCAGCGGCCCCAAAGCCGTATAGGCCGATATATTCTGCCTCGCCGACCATTCTGAAGGCGCGGTAGCCGATGAGGCCTGCGCACATAAGTGGGGCGGCAGCCACATCATCATAGGCGCCAGGAATGGGGAAACAGTAGCGTGCGTCGGCGACCATATGGTCCGCGAAACCGCCATCCAGCGTGTAGCCGGTGAATTTGGCTTGGTCGCACAGGTTTTCCTGCCCGTTTTTGCAGTAAGTGCAGGTGCCGCAGGTGTAGCCAAGCCAGGGCACGCCAACACGCGCGCCGATACGGAATTGGCTGACCCCTTCGCCCAACGCTTCGACCACCCCGATGACCTCGTGGCCGGGAATAAGCGGCAGTTTGGGCGACTTCAGATCCCCATCTACCACATGCAGGTCCGTGCGGCAGACTGCACAGGCCTTGACGCGAATAAGAATCTGCCCCGGGCTTGGACTGGGGCAGGGCAATTCCTCAAGCGTCAGTGGGCTCCCCTGTTTGGTCAGTACCATCGCTTTCATCGGTCTTGTTCCCTCCGGCCTATCCATATGGTTCACTCTGCAGCAATATAGTGTCATTATCAGGCCATGGCTTGACGCTTATCAAGGCTGCAATATGGCCAGTGCCTATGGTAGGTGGGATGATAAGGGGGAATGTATGCTGAAGCTGAAGCGTGTTGCGATTGATACCTACGGGGCCAATGTGGCCTTCATTGCCAGGACATGTCGCATTTATCGCCCCGAAGAATATCAGGCTTTCAACAAAATTAAGGTAGCCCATAACGGCAGGACTCTGCTGGCCAGCCTGATGGTGGTCGATGACCTGTCCATCGTGGGTGATGACGAGCTCGGCTTGTCCGAGCAGGCGTTCGAGCGCCTTGGCATGCCGGAAGGCGAGATGACGACCATCGCGCTGGCCGAACAACCGCGCAGCATTGACCATATCCGAAAGAAAATTCTGGGCCACACGCTGGAACCCTTCCAGCTTGAGGAGATTGTTTCCGATATCGCCGCGCACCGTTGTTCCGAAATGGAAATCGCAGCCTTCCTTGTGGCCTGTGCCGGCTTTATGACGACTGCTGAAATGCTGGCGCTGACGAAAGCCATGGCCAAGGTTGGGAACAAGCTTTCGTGGCGTGCGCCTGTGGTAGTGGATAAACACTGTATCGGCGGCATTCCCGGCAATCGGACATCCATGATCGTGGTGCCCATTGTGGCCGCGCATGGGCTGCCGATTCCGAAATCCTCAAGCCGTGCCATCACATCGCCTGCCGGTACGGCGGATACGATGGAAGTTCTGGCGCGGGTTGATCTTTCCATGCATGAAATGCAGCAGGTGGTGGATGAATGTGGCGGCTGCCTTGTGTGGGGCGGGCATGTGAACCTGTCGCCCGCAGATGACGTGATGATCTCGGTTGAACGGCCACTTTCGATCGATACGCGTGAGCAGATGGTGGCTTCCATCATGTCAAAGAAAATGGCTGCGGGGTCGACACACTTGGTGATCGATATTCCGATTGGCCCAACCGCCAAGGTCAAAAGCCATGGCGACGCCATGCGGCTGAGGAAGTTGTTTGAATATGTTGGGCAGGAAACCGGCCTGCATGTTGACGTGCTGACAACCGATGGAAGCCAGCCTATTGGGCGCGGCATCGGCCCGGTTCTTGAGGCGCGCGATGTGATGGC
>Ga0209578_10001304_pt1 | contig 23692 bp, 23 predicted proteins | sample tdAd472_FD_187127 | JGI IMG/M metagenome (GOLD analysis project Ga0209578, IMG submission 187127) | Marine sediment microbial communities from the Atlantic coast under amendment with organic carbon and nitrate - tdAd47.2 (SPAdes)... | ecosystem: Environmental > Aquatic > Marine > Coastal >...
AGCCATTGAGAGCATTGTGGCGCACGAATATTTCCATAACTGGACCGGTAACCGGATTACCTGCCGGGACTGGTTTCAGCTGTGCCTGAAGGAAGGCTTGACAGTTTTCCGTGATCAGAATTTCTCCGCGGACATGCGGTCTCGCCCGGTGCAGCGCATCAAGGATGTGATCCGCCTGCGCGCCCGCCAGTTTGCCGAAGATGCCGGCCCGCTGGCGCATTCGGTTCGCCCGGATACGTATGGCGCGATCGACAATCTCTATACGGCCACCGTCTATGAGAAGGGCGCCGAACTGATCGGCATGCTGCGCCGGATGATCGGCGAGGAGACCTATCGCAAAGGGATGGATCTCTATTTTGAGCGGCATGATGGTCAGGCCGTGACGATTGAAGACTTCTATGCCTGCTTTGAAGAGGTGAGCGGACAGGACTTCACCCAGTTCCGCCGCTGGTACGCCCAGGCCGGAACTCCTGAGGTGAAGGTTGAGGAAACCTGGAGGCCGGACAGCAACGAGATCGAAATCACGCTGCGCCAGAAAACGCCTGCCACGCCGGGCCAGCCAGTCAAACAGCCCGTGCCCATTCCGTTGAACATGGCGCTGCTGGATGAAGAGGGCAATCTTGCGGAATGGATGACCGTTCTGGAAGATGAAGAGGTGACGCTGACCTTTGACCTGCCGGAGGGCACAAAGCGGCCGCTCGTCTCCGTGAACCGGGACTTTACCGCGCCGGTGCGTCTGGCGCGTTCGCTGAGCCGCGAAGAGCGCCTGCAGCTCGTCCGTCTGGAAACAGACCCGTTCAATCAGTGGGATGGGGTGCAGACTCTGGCCAAGGAAGAAATCCTGGCGCTGGCAGAAGGCAGCCAGGCTGAGCCGGACGCCGATCTGGTGGACGCCATTGCCACCGCCATCGAGGGTGCGCTGGGCGATCCGGCCTATGCCGCGCTACTGACGCGCCTGCCGGATGTCGGCGAGATGTTCCTGGAACGCCAGCCGGCCGATCCGGTGGCGCTGAACACCGCGCGCAAGAAGCTGCAAAAGGCTGTGGCCGGCAAGCTGGAAGACCTGATCATCCGTGTGCTGGGGCAGCCATCTCCGCAACCCTTTGATCCGGGGGCCGAGCAGGCCGGAACACGCGCGCTGCGCACGGCCTTCATCACCCTGCTGGCAGGTTCTGGCCGCGAAGGTGCCGATACGCATCTTCTGAAGCTGTACGACGCCGCGCCGAACATGACCGAGAAGCTGGCAGCCTTGCGCGGTCTGGCTGGTCTGGAAGGGCAGGCACGCGACAAGGCGCTGACCGATTTTGAAGAGGCCTGGAAAACCAATCCGCTTGTGATGGACAAATGGTTCAGCGTGCAGGCTGTTACCGGCGATGCGGGAACTGTTGCCAAACTGGCTTCTCACCCGGATTTCGACCTGCGCAACCCGAACCGGGTTCGCTCTGTCGTTGCCGTATTCGCGATGCAGAATTTGTCGGCCTTCCATGCACCCGATGGCTCCGGGTACAAGGCGGTTGAGGAGATTGTGCTGAAGGCGGACAAGGCCAATCCGTCGCTGGGCGCACGCCTGCTGACAGCGTTCGAGCAATGGCGGGTTCTGGAACCGCAGGCGCGGAGCGAGGCCGAGGCCTGCCTGCGTCGCCTGCAAGGCTCTGATTTATCTAAAAATTCTGCTGACATCGTGGCACGCGCCCTGGGCTGATCTTGATAAGGTTAACGAAATCGTCAGATTTCTTAACTTTTGTGCAAGGATTACGTCAGACAACGGAAGCTGAGCCCTTGTTTTTGTACGAAATGGGCAAGTGAGAAGTGCCTTGTCGCAGACAGACGCCACAGCCCAGAGTGAACCGGGTTCGGAGCCGTCTTCCGAGCGCGATTCTGCGCGTCTGAAATGGACCATTGCTGCCATCATCCTGCTGATGGCGGGGGCACTTGGCCTGAAAGCCTGGGATGAGCGCCAGACCGCTGATCAGGCGTCTCTCAGCCGCCTGCAGGCCGAAGCCCGCGCGATTGCTGCCAGCCTGACCGGACATGCCGATACGGCGGAAATGGCGATCCGCCTGATTGCGGATACGGGCGCGTCACGTTCTGCCGTAGCCCGCGCGACGCCGGGTGTGGATGCGGTTGTCACTCTGACGGACGCGGACGCAGCGCCGGATGGCAGCCGCCTCAAAGAGGCCGCCCGGACGGGCGAGGCCCTGCTGAAAGAAGGCCGCCGCATTGGCCTCAGCGAGCAGGGGGATATTGTTGTCATCAGCGAGACCGGGAAGGGGGCGTCTGTTCTGGCGTTGGCACCTGTCGGCACATGGCTGCCGCCCGTCTCTTCCGCCGGGCGCCTGACCCTGATCGACGGGGCGCAGCGGGCTGGCAACGGCCAGGAAGCGCTGGCACCACCTGGTGCTGAGACCGGGTTTACGTCACTTGGCCGCCTTGACCGCCTGGCGACGGGGTGTGCGCCTGTGGACGGCGCGGGACTGATGCTGTGTACAAGTCGGCAGGCCCCTCTCTTCACCCTGGATGACTTGATCCGGATTCTGATCTTTGGACTTTTGCTGGCTGCACCTGTGCTGGCCATTACCGGCCTGATGACGCGCCTCACCCATCGGGAGGAGGAAGTCATCATGGATGAGGTTCGCGATGATGAAGTGAACCGCATCATGAATATTGTCATGCATGGCGCGCGGGCTGGCTATTGGGAATGGTCGCATGAAAGCAATGCGGTCTACCTCAGTGATGGCGCATCGGAACTGATGGGGATGCGCGGCCATGGCGAGCTAAGCATTGAAGACCTGCTGCAGCAGGTGCACCCCGAGCATCGCGACCGTATTCGTGAAGCCTTCCGGAAGGGACAGGAGATCGGCTGGGTGCAGGCGCATTTCATGACCAGTTTCCACCCCGCGCGCTGGATGGAGCTGCGCGGCAGCGTCACAGAGATCAGTGATGATCACACGCGTGTCTTCGGCGGTATCATTCTGGACATCACGGAAAGGCGGCAGTCGGAAGATCGCGTGAAAGCGGCCGAGCGCCGTCTGCGTGGCGCCATTGAAGGCTTCAACGGCCCGTTTGCCTTGTGGGATCATCGCCGCAGGCTGCTCTACTGGAACCGGGCCTTTGCGCTGGATTTCGGCCTTGAAGGCACGCTGCGCGCAGGCATGGGACACGACACGGTGATGATTGCGCGGGCAGGTGCTCTGAGATCGGAACAGCCGTCTGAAACAGATCCGCAGACGACACTTGTTGCGCTGAATGATGGCCGCTGGCTGAAAATGGTTGAGCGGCCGACAGCTGATGCCGGTCTGATCTCGGTCGGTGTGGATGTGACGGAAAATGTCCGCAATGAAGAAGAGTTGAAGCGCCAGAAAGCGCAGATGCGCAAGACCGCTCTGGAGCTTGAACGCTCTGAAGGGCGGGCGAGTGAATTGTCGCGTAAATATTCCGAAGAGAAGGCCAAGGCAGAGCATGCGGCGCATACCAAGTCCGCCTTCCTGGCGAATATGAGCCACGAGTTGCGCACGCCGCTGAACGCCATCAATGGCTTCTCGGAGATCATCTCGAATGAGTTGTATGGTCCGCTTGGGGACGAACGTTACAAGGGCTATGCGCAGGATATTCTGACATCCGGCCAGCATTTGCTCGACATGATCAACGACATTCTCGACATGGCGAAGATCGAGGCCGGCAAGATGACGATTGATCCGCAGCCCATCGATCCGGTCGATCCGGTGGACGCGGCTGTCCGCATGATCCGTCGCAAGGCAGAAGACAAGGAAATAGAGCTGGTGCTGGATACCCAGCCGCACCTGCCGGAGATCGACGCAGACCACCGTGCGATCCGCCAGATGGTGCTGAATCTTGTTTCAAATGCCATCAAGTTTACCGATGCAGGCGGCAAGATCACCGTCTGTGTCGAACAGCGCGGTCCGGACATCTATGTCGGTGTCACCGATACGGGTATCGGCATTCCGGCGGAAGACCTGCCGCGCCTCGCCACGCCGTTTGAGCAGGTGACCGGCAGCAAGGACCGCAATTATGAGGGCACCGGGCTGGGCCTGGCGCTGACCAAATCTTTTGCAGAAATGCATGGTGGACGGATGATCCTGTCCTCCATTGAAGGCGAGGGCACGACTGTCGCCTTCACGTTGCCGATCAGCGGCCTGCCGGATGATATGGAAGAAGACACCCGCGACGTTGCCTAGGGACGAATATTCCAGGCCGTGATGCAGGTGTCGCCTGCGGCGATCTCCACCTCTCCCCACGCACCGGTTTTCAGTTTGCGATCAAGACTCTCTGGCTTGTTAGTGATGACATCCGGCAGGAAACGGGCGATGCCGTTTGATGTCACAACAAGAATGTTGGCGTCTTCATCCAGCGTCGCGGCGCGGTGCAGGAAAGCCGCCCAGGCAGCCTTCAGGGCTTCCGGGTCCACAAGCCAGCCTTGCGGGGGGATTGCATCCTCGTCCCACGCGGTCAGGGCTGCTTCGCCAAGGCGCGCGAGAACCTTGTCTTCCGGCTGGTTTTCGTCTGGCCCGTAATCGATTTCTGTCAGGAAAGGCAGGATCAGCAGGGCAGGCGACCCGGTCCGCATACCGATCATGGCGCGGGCTGTCGCGCGCGTACGTTGCAGGGGAGAGCAGAAGGCCGCCTGAAAAGAAATGTCCGCGAAGTGCTTTGCCAGAGCGTCTGCCTGGGCTTGCCCGGAAGAGGACAGGGGCAGGTCTGTCCGCCCACCGACGCGCGTGACGGTATCGCCTTTGTCAAATGTGTTTCCGTGGCGGACGACATAGATGCGGGTCATGCCTATGCCTCCAGCGGGTCGCCATGCTCAGCGATAAGGCGTTCGGCCAGGGCGACATCTTCCGGGGCGTCAATGCCCGGTATGGCGATGCGGTCCGGCTCCACCTCGACACATTGGATGCTCATCCCGTTCTCCAGGAAGCGCAGCTGCTCCAGGCCTTCGAGCTGTTCATAATGCCCTTCCGGCAGGCTGACATATTTGCGCAAGGCAGGCAGGCGGTAAGCATACAAACCAATATGCCGGCAGACTGGGGAGAGAGGACCTTTCTCCCGCAGTGCCGCTTCCTTGCGGATGGCCGGGATCAGATTCTTTGAGAACCATAGCGCGCGACCCTTGCTGTCATGGGCCAGGGTGGTGCCGGAGAAGGGTGTCGTTTTCTTGTGTTCCCGAAAATCATCCAGCGCTTGCCAGCTGAGGCGCACATAGGGCGTCGCGGCATCGGCGCCGGAGTCTGCCGCCGCTTTCGCGACAGCCACGACATGGTCTGGGGGTGTGAACGGGGAATCGCCCTGCAAATTCACGATGACTTCCGGTGTCATGCCGAGTGCATCGACTGCGGCCAGCGCGCGGTCTGTGCCCGAGGGAACATCAGGATGGGTCATGACAGCCTGAATGCCCAGCTCCCGGCAATGGCTGGCGATACGCTCATCATCGGTTGCGACAACACTTGTTGCGTTTTCCAGCGCTTTGGTAGCTCGGGCGGCCATGGCGGCCACGCGGCTGACCATGGTGCGGCCGGCGATTTCAACAAGCGGCTTGCCCGGAAAGCGGGTCGAGCCATAGCGGGCGGGAACGACAATCAGGGTCTTCATGGGCGCCGTGTTACATGCTTTGCGAGCGGTTGCCTACGTCATCCCGCATGTCCTGCATCAGGCCAATGATAGGCGCGACCCATTCGAGCGCTTCCTCGCTGACGCCTTCCTCGCGCAGGAAGCCTGTCAGGGCCGGCACGAATTCCTCGCTGCTGCCACATTCCTGGACTGCCTGTTCCAGTTCCGGCAGGACGATGGTCTGAAAGCTGTCGGCAAAACGCTGAAGATCATCGGCGCGCGACATCAGCTGCAGCGTTGCAAATGTGTTGAGGTCTCCCTCGGCATTGGTCAGGCGGCGCAGATCGTTGATGATAGTGCGGTTTTCAGAGGCAAACTTCCGCAGGATGCGGTCTGTCTTGTAGTCCACCCATTCCTGCGTGCACGGCTTGGGCGTGGTGGCGCAGCCTGCAAGCGGCACGACGGATATGGCCAGAATAACAAACAGGCGTTTCATGCGGTATCTCCAGGCTGAACCAGACCGCTCCACCCTAGCGGGGCGCGGTGCAGGCGCAAAGCATTCCTGTACAATCGCATGAAAAAGGCCCCGGCGCATTTTCTGCGCCGGGGCCGACATCCAACGGGCGTTCCGTGCAACACCCGATGGGGGATCAGTCTTCCGTTTTGCTGGTAGAAGAGTGGCTGGTTGTTATTTCCCATTTGGACTTGCTTTTGCTCTCGGCTTTCTTGCGGAAGGTTTCCTTCTCTTTTTCATCCAGCTTCGGGTTGGACATCACTGCGTTCAGCGTGCTGCTGGCTTTGAGTGCCTCGGGGCCACCTTTGACGCAGGCGATCTTCACCTTGACCGGTTTGCCGTCATGCGCCTTGCCGCCCACTTTTTCCATGATGCGGGTTTCGCCGTCTGAAAGTTTGGCATCCTTGCATTCCTCGATAAGGTCCGTCAGGGCAAGGTGTGTGCCTTCGACACTGGCGCTCAGCTTATCGCTATATTCGGTGTCGATGCGCGTCTCCAGTTCAGCGGCATGGGCCTGGATGCGGGCTTCGATTTCTTTAATCCGGGGTTCCATGCGCGCCACCCAGACCTGAGTTTTTTCTTCGGCGCGGGCAGCGACCGCTTCGGCCTGGGCGGACATGGCTTCAGCGCGCACTTCCCATTCCCGGGCCTGTTCCTCGATGCGCTTGGCCCATGCTTCCCACTCTTCATCCGTCTTCGGCATGTTTTCTTCAGTGAAGTTGAAGGCAAACTCCATCTTCTGGTTCAGCTCTTCATCAAAGCCTTCAAAGTCAAACTCCATTTCGGGCATGTCGGCGAGCAGTTCGTCCAATTGAGCAGTCTCTGCATCAATCTTCAGCGTCAGAGTCTTGATCTCTTCATCAAGGCCCGGGGGCAGGCCGTGGCCGTCCATTGGGTCCCGTAGGAGAACGACCTGGCGGTCTTCGACCTTCTCGCCGTTGATATAGACCGTTCCGGATTCCAGCATCAGGCTTTCGGATGTGCTCTCTCCTGCCAGTTCTGCCGTTTTTTCTTCGGCGGTTGCTGTCGTACAGGCCGTAACTACAAGCGCGGCGCTTCCAAGGATGCCAGCCAGGCCGGCGCCCATCAGGCGGCGGGAGCGGGACGGAGTTGGATTGGTCATTCTGATCATTCTTTCTTTCAAAGCGTGGGTCAGGGGCAGGCTGGCTGCTGCAGTTAGACGTTCAGGCAATGTGATCTGCACGGCCTTGAGAAGGGTTTGTCCGTAGGCGTGGGGTGTTGCGGCGCCCGAATTCAGCACGTCGCTGTCGCAAGCGGCTTCCTGGTCTGTGCGGAAGGCACGCCGGGCATAGTAGGCAAGCGGATTGAACCACAGGCAGGCAACAACAATTTCCGACACCTGAAGGGCCCACAGATCCGCGCGTTTGACGTGGGTCAGCTCGTGCGCCAGGGCAGCGCGTTGCTGGACGAGGGTATAGTCCTGTTCGAACCAGGCGGGCAGCAGAACGGTCGGGCGCAGCAGGCCGGACACCAGTGGACCGGAAGAAATGAAGCTGGTCGCAATTTGCGGCATCCGCTTCAGGCCCACCTGACGGGCGACATCCTCTGCCAGGGCCTGCAGGGCAGGAGAAGCTGGTTGTTCTTCGCGGCGCAGCGTCTGCATGAAGCTGTGATGAGCAAGCCAGCTGCGGGTCATCATATAGATAGCCCCACCAGCCCATAGAGCTAGGACAAAGGTCCAGAAGGCACCATCCGACAGGAAGCCCATCAAATCGGCAAGGCCGATTGATCCGCTGTCTGTTGAATGGACCACCACGCTTGTTGACATGGTCTCTGGGACTGGTGGGGCCGGGACCACCTGGAAGGTAATGCCATTGGGCTCAGGTGAATGAACAATGGCGGGGGCGTCACCAGGTGTTCCCGTCATTGCCGGGCTGGACGCAGGAGAGATCCCCTGAAGACCCGGCAAAGACACTGGGGATGAGATGGGGGGCAGGATCAGCCGGATGACGGGAATGGCCCACAAGGCGTAGGCGACACTCGCTCCGAACTGACGCGCGATGAACTGCCGGCTGGCAAGAACCAGCGCGAAGAGCACAGATACGGCGATGACTGTCTGGATGGCATAGGCCGTGTCGAAGGTGTTCAGTGCGGTGATCATTTCCTCAACTCCCCCAGAAGCTTTTCAAGTTCGGCAATGTCATCGGCGGTCAGGCCATTTGTATCTGCAAGATGCGCGACAAGCGGCGCAGCCCGGCCGGAGAAGACCCGGTCAACAAACTGGCGTGCGGCGCTGGCCTTGTAAGATCCCTCTTCAATGAGCGGGTAATAAAGGTAGCGTCGGCCATCCTCTTTGGTGCGCAAGGCGCCTTTCTCAACAAGACGGGCCAGCAGGGTTTTCACCGTCCGGCTGGTCCAGTCTTTCTCGTCTCCGAGGGCGTCGTGGACATCCGTGGCCGCCAGACCAGGCTTCTCCCACAGCACACTCATCACATCGAGTTCAGCAGCAGATATTTTCATCGTGTAGATCCCCTCTCTGGACTACATGTGTAGTCGATACACATGACTACAGGCGTGGTCAATGGGATTCTTGTGACAAGATCGTAAGGTTTATTGCGATGCACATTGTATGCCGAGGTGGCTTCAAAAGGGGGGCGCCGTCGAGTACGGTCATCTGACTCGCCGTATTCACGGCGGTTCCGGGAGGTTGGTCATGAAGCGTGTCATTCTCGTCGCGGCCTGTCTGGCTATGATGCCAGCAGGGTGCGCGACCACTGGCAGTACGGGAGATTTTGGACGCGTTCTGGGCGATGTGCTGGGCCGGCCTTCAAGTCAGGGGGCGCTCACCCAGGCGGAAATCGATGCCGGACTGCGTGAGGCGCTGACGGTCGGGACCAATCAGGTGGCCCAGCAATTGGGACGGACGAATGGCTATTTTGGTGATCCGAAAGTGCGTATCCCGCTGCCCAAAACCTATCGCGAAGTTCAGTCCTCTCTCGCAAGGATCGGTGCGAGTGGGCCGCTCGACGATCTGGAGTTGCGCATGAACCGGGCTGCCGAGGCGGCTGTGCCGGAAGGCAAGGCGCTGATCCTGGGCGCCATACGTCAGATGACCATTCAGGACGCCGTGCAGATATTGAAAGGCGGGGACACCGCCGCGACAGACTATCTCCGCGCCAAGACAGAGGCGCAATTGCGTGCGGCGTTTACACCTTATGTGAGAACGTCCCTTGCAGAAGCAGGCGCTTTCACGTCACTTGAACAGGTGGCCTCGAATTATGGTGTGGGAGGTGTCACCTCATCCCTTCAGGGGGAGCTGACCGATCATGCTGTAACTCTGGGGCTCGACGGCATGTTTTATTATGTGGCGCAGGAGGAGAAGAAGATTCGCGAGAATCCGCTTGCCAGAACGACTGACCTGCTGCGCCGTGTTTTCGGGGCTAATAGCTGATGCGGCGTTTTCGGCACGAATCCACAACGGGCGGCGAAATGGCCGGCATTGAATTTGGTGATCCCATCAAACCCTTCAGTGCGGTCTGGCTGCACGCCACCGGCTTTAACGGCATGACCTATCAGTCCCTGCTGGCACCTCTTGGCCTGCGCCAGCGTGTGGCAGCGCTGGATATGCGCGGCCATGGCCGCTCCACTCTGCCAGCCAAACCGAGCCGGATGAAATCCTGGAAGCGTCACCGTGACGATGTGATCGAATGGCTGGAAAAGGAAGCGCCGCATGGTGTGATCCTTGGCGGGCATTCCATGGGCGGCTGTGTGGCCCTGATGGTGGCCGGCAAGCGCCCGGACCTAGTGAAAGGGCTCGTGCTGGTCGACCCGGTCATCATGGCGAAGGATGTCTATTTCTGGCAGCATGTGCTGGCGCCGGTCTCCTTCCTGTTGTCCATGCGCGGTAATCACATGTCGCGCCGGGCGAAGAAGCGGCGGGCAGAGTTTGGCTCTTTTCGTGAGGCGCTGGAATCTTATACTGGCCGCGGCGCGTTCGAGACGTGGCGGGAGCCCTTCCTGGCGGATTACCTGCTGGATGGACTGGAGCGCACGGATGAGAAACCTGCCGACAGTGACGAGCAGACCTGGCGTTTGCTGTGCGATCCGAAATGGGAAGCGGCCACTTTTGCCGCTCAGCGCAATCGTCCCTGGAGCGCGCTGCGCCGCGTGAAGAAACATAAAATCCCGATGACCATACTGCGGCCTACACGCAATTCGGTCATCAGCGACAAGGTGCGGGCGCGTTTGATCATGGCCTATCCGGCGATGATGATGAAAGCAGTGAGGGGCACGACACACTTCCTGCCCATGGAAGCGCCCTATGAAGTGCGCGACCAGCTGTCGGCCTTCCTAGCGCGGCTGGTTGAACGGTTCACGCTGGAAGAAGACGCCTTTGTGGAGCGTTCTCTCAAAGTGCGTCGGCGCAGGACGGGCTGACACGCTTTCTGCCTTTAGAAAAGCTGATTGGTGCCCTTCAAACAGACTGGATATGATCCCCGGTCTGATGAAGTGGAGCCTGGCTATATGCTTGCCGATTTTCTGGCCCTGCCAGGTGTAGAGATCACGATTGTTCTTTCGCTGGTGGCGATTGTGTTCTTCGGATTCATTCGGGAAACCTTGCCGGCGGACGTAGTCGCCCTGCTAGCCATGGGCGTCTTGCTGTTGACCGGCATTCTCTCGGTTCCGGAAACCCTGTCTGTCTTTTCCAATTCGGCGCCGATCACGATTGCGGCCATGTTTGTCCTGTCGGCGGCTTTGGAGCGGACCGGTGTCATTGATGTGGCCGGTCGGATGGTGTCGCGCGGCGTGGCCGGGAAATCTCCCTTGCTGGCGCTGCTGGCGATGATGCTGGGCGTGATGGTCATGTCCGCCTTCATGAACAACACGCCGATTGTCGTGGTTCTCATCCCCGTCGTGATCCAGCTGTCGCGGACCCTCGGTATGGCGGCATCACGACTTTTGATCCCCTTGTCCTTTGCCTCCATATTTGGCGGTACGACGACGTTGATTGGTACGTCCACAAATATTCTGGTTGATGGTGTCGCGCAGGATCTGGGGCTCAAGGCCTTCGGTGTTTTCGAAATCACCGGCGCGGGAATTCTGCTTGCCATGGTTGGCGCCACCTATCTGGCAATCACCAGCCCATTCCTGCTGCCCAGCCGGGAGACGTTGGTGGATTTGCTGCCCAATGCGAAGCAGCGGCGCTTCATTGCGCAGATCCTGATCCCTATCGAATCTGTCCTGATCGGGCGAACGATTGCCGAGACAGGTTTCAAGCCTGAAAAGGGGTTCAAGGTGATCGACGTGTTTCGGGACGGCCTGTCGCTTCGGGCGGAGCTGGGGCAGGTCGTGCTGAGGGCAGGGGACCGGATCGTGCTGAGGTCTCCGGTCGCGGAAATGCTGACGCTGAAGGAGACGGGCCATGTCGCCATTGGCTCTGCCGCGAGTGATGTACGCCCGGCCTTTGAGCCGATCCAGACCAGTGAGACAGTCATCATGGAAGGTGTGATCGGCCCGCACTCGCGTATGATCGGACGGCCTCTCGGGGGGCTTGGCCTCGCTCGGCTGTATGGTGTCTATGTGCTGGCCATCCATCGCCGCGGGGAGAATATTACCGATACGGACAAGATCCATTTCGATGTCGGCGACACGGTTCTGCTTGAGGGCCCGGCACGCGGTATGCGCCAATTGTTCGATGATGGCGTTCTGAACAATCTTACCGAGACGACCGAACGGGCCATTCGCCGGGGCAAGGCACCGATTGCCATCATTGCCGTGCTGGCCGTGATGAGCATTGCCGCGCTGGGTGTCCTCCCGATTGCGGCCCTGGCGATTATTGCTGCGACCGCTGTTGTGGCGCTGGGGTGCCTGGACCATCAGGAGGCCTATCGCTCCATCCGCTGGGACATCCTGATGCTGATCTTCGGCATGCTGGCCCTGGGGCAGGCGATGAACACATCCGGCGCGGCGGAGCTGGTTGTGGGCCATCTGGCCGGGCTGACCGAAGGCTTTGGCCCGCTGGCCGTTCTGGCGGTGCTCTATCTCGTCACATCCTTCCTGACAGAGATCATGAGCAATAATGCGGCGGCCATCCTGCTGACGCCCATCGCCGTGGGCCTTGCGACACAGCTGGGGATCGACCCGCGCCCTTTCGTGGTGGCCGTGATGTTTGCGGCGAGCGCCAGTTTCGCCACACCTATCGGCTATCAGACCAATACGCTGGTCTACAGCGCGGGCGGCTATAAATTCTCTGACTTCCTGAAGATCGGTGTGCCGCTCAACCTTGTCATGTTCGCGGCGTCCATGATCATCATTCCGATGTTCTGGCCGCTTGGCTGAGGCCTACCAGAGCGGCCGTTCCGGAGAAGCGCTGCCCGCCAGCTTTTGCATCAGGCGGGAAAGCTCGGCCTGTTCCTCGCTGGTCAGGGGGGCCATCAGCTTGCGTTCGGCTTCCAGAGCAATGGGCACGATCATCTCGTAAATGTCCTGGCCTGCAGGGGTAAGGAAAAGCTGCGACCGACGACCGTCAGATTCGGATGTCTTGCGCTCCAGATAGCCCAGTTCGATCAGACCCGCGACGGCGCGGCTGACGGCAACCTTGTCCATGGCGGTTCGCTGCCCAATATCCGTGGCGCTGATGCCGGGCGTATCACCTGTGACGGCCATGACGCGCCATTGCCAGATCGTCAGGCCGAACTCCCGATCATACAGATTCGCGATGCCCCGCGACACCGTGTTGGACAGGACGGACAACCTGTAAGGCAGGAATTCGCGAAGGCGGAGCCGGTTCTTTTTCACTTCATCTGACATGTGTCCGCTTGTTTCAGGCTTGAAGTCTGCTTGTCAATTAGTTACATATGAAACTAATAGAGCAACCCAACCTCAAATCTTGTCAGGAGTGCGCCATGGCAGACCTTTTCGAGAACCCAGCCGGCCTTGATGGCTTCGAATTCATTGAGTTTTCCGCCCCTGAAAAAGGGCATCTGGAAAAAGTGTTTGAAACCATCGGCTTCACCAGGGTCGCCCGTCACCGCACCAAGGATGTCGAACTGTGGCGTCAGGGCGGGATCAATTTCATCACCAATTACGAGCCGAAATCCGCCGCATGGTATTTTGCGCGCGAGCATGGCCCGGCAGCCTGCGGTATGGGCTTCCGCGTGCGTGATGCCCGCCAAGCCTATGAGCATTTGCTGGAGCAGGGCGGCGAGCCTGTGCATGTGAATACGGGCCCCAGCGAACTGCACATTCCCGGCATTCGTGGCATCGGCAATTCGATCATCTATCTGATCGACCGCTATGGCGACGATCTGGATATTTATGACATCGACTTTGAATACCTGCCGGGCGTTGACCGCAATCCGGAAGGGGCCGGATTCCAACTGGTCGACCATCTGACGCACAATGTCTATGGCGGCCGCATGAAGTATTGGGCGGACTTCTACGAGAAGCTCTTCAATTTCCGCGAAATCCGCTATTTCGACATTAAGGGTGAATATACCGGCCTGACCTCCAAGGCGCTGACGGCGCCGGACGGCAAGATCCGCATTCCGCTGAATGAAGAAGGCGAGGGCGGCAAGGGCCAGATCGAGGAATTCCTGCGCGAATTCAACGGCGAAGGCATCCAGCACATCGCGCTGATCTGTGATGACCTGGTCGCGGCCTGGGACAAGCTGAAAGAGATGGGCGTGCCGTTCATGACGCCGCCGCCGGACACCTATTACGAGATGCTGGAAGAGCGCCTGCCGGGCCACGGCCGCGATGTGGCCGCCCTGAAAGAGCGCGGTATCCTGCTGGACGGCACCACGGAAGAGGGTGATGCCCGCCTTCTGTTGCAGATCTTTGCCGAAACGCAGATTGGCCCGGTCTTCTTCGAATTCATCCAGCGCGTGGGTGATTATCGCCAAGGCTTCGGCGAGGGCAATTTCAAGGCCTTGTTCGAAAGCATGGAACGTGACCAAATCAAGCGCGGAGCACTCAAGGTATCGGAGGACGCGTAATGACGGCCCCAGCCCCGCTGAAAGGCATTCACCACGTTGCCTATCGCTGCAAGGATGCGAAGGAGACGGTTCAGTTCTATCGCGATGTGCTGGGCATGGATTTCCAGCTCGCCATCGCGGAGGACAATGTGCCCTCTACCGGAGAGCATGATCCGTACATGCATGTTTTCCTGGATGCAGGAAATGGCAATGTGCTGGCCTTCTTCGAACTGCCGACCCAGCCGGATATGGACCGTGACCGGAACACACCGCAATGGGTGCAGCATATCGCGTTCCGTGTCGGCTCGCTGGATGAGCTGCTGGCGACCAAGACTCATCTTGAGGACATGGGGCTCGATGTGCTCGGGCCCACGCATCACGGCATCTTCAAGTCGATCTACTTCTTTGATCCCAATGGCCATCGCATCGAACTGGCCGCAGACATTGGCACGCCGGAACAGATGGCACAGCTGAAAGATGTCGCAGACCCGATGATCGAAGAGTGGAGCCAGACCAAGAAAGCCCCGCGCCATGCTGCGTGGCTGCACGAAAAAATCGCTGAAGAAAGCTGACGCATGGATGAATCAAAGGCGAATACGCCTATCTCCGCCTACATCGAATCGTTGAGCAAGGCTGGCGCTGGTGTCGTCGCCTATCTGCGAGAAGGTAGCTCGGCGCCAGGTGAGACCTTTGAAACGAAGGTCAAAGGTTTGATGTTGCCCGACGAAGTGAAATGGTTATGGCGTACGTTCGATGGTATGAATTCAGAAGACACCACACTGGATCAGTTGTGGCTGGAGGGCTGCTTTTACTTCTTCTCCGAGGCTGAAGCGCTTGATGATTTCATGATCACGCAACGCCTCTGGGAAGAAGACGAAGCTTTCAAAGACTACTGGCCACAAGGCTTCTTTCCAATAGCGACGCCGGGTGATGGATCGCGGATGCTGGTCGACTGTAGTCCGCAGTCAGAGACATTCGGCGCCGTGTTCGAGTTGCTTCATGGGGTCGGCGTATCAGCGCTTGCACCGAGCCTGTTCGACTATTTCACACTAGCGCGAAAATGGCTTGAAGAGAATGCTATCTGGATTGACGAAGACGGAAATGTCGATCGGGATTTCGACCGTTCGGATGATATTCAACAACAAATGTTTCCGGATGCGATGTATTAAGATCGTGGACCAGTCACTCCGCATGAATTTTTGAGGAATAAGATGAAACTCGCTACCCTGAAGAATGGCGCCCGTGATGGCCGCCTTGTCGTCGTCTCCAAAGACCTGACCCGCTACACAGATGCGGCGGGAATTGCGCCGACCCTGCAGGCGGCGTTGGACAAATGGGACGTCTACGCCCCGAAGCTGCAACAGCTGGCGGAGCAGGTGGAGCTGGGCTCCGTGCCGACCGCACGCTTTCACGAGCATGATTGCGAAAGCCCGCTGCCGCGTGCCTATCAGTGGGCGGACGGGTCGGCCTATATCAATCACGTCGAACTGGTGCGCAAGGCGCGCGGAGCCGAAGTGCCGGAAAGCTTCTATGATGATCCGCTGATGTACCAAGGCGGCTCCGATGCCTTCCTTGGCCCCCGCGATGCGATTCCGCTGGGCGACACGGCCTGGGGCTGCGACATGGAAGGGGAGATCGCGGTCATCACCGATGATGTGCCGATGGGCGTCAGCGAGGCAGATGCCGCGGGTCATATCAAGCTGGTCATGCTGTGCAATGACGTGTCGCTGCGTGGCCTGATACCGGCGGAACTGGCCAAGGGTTTCGGCTTCTTCCAGTCCAAGCCGCCAAGCGCCTTCACGCCGGTCGCCGTCACGCCGGACGAACTGGGCGATGCCTGGAAGGACAGTCTGGTGCACCTGCCGCTGCATGTGGACTATAATGGCGATGCCTTTGGGCGCGCAGAAGCCGCGCAGGACGCAACGTTCAGCCTGGCACGTCTGGTGGCGCACGCCGCCAAGACGCGTCCGCTCAGCGCGGGCACGGTCATTGGTTCCGGCACGGTTTCCAACAAGGATGCCGATGGTGGGGCAGGCAAGCCCGTGTCGGAAGGTGGGCGGGGCTATTCCTGCATCGCCGAAATCCGCATGATCGAAAAGATTGCCACGGGTGAGTTCAAGACGCCTTTCATGTCCCCCGGCGATACGGTGCGTATTGAAATGCTCGATAAGGCGGGACATTCGATCTTCGGTGCCATTGAACAAACCGTCGAGCAGGTCTAAACCCTGCTGCAGTGCAACATTACCCAAGGGGAGGCCTGCACTTAATGGCGAGCAAAATCTATAAAACAGCCGCAGAGGCTCTGGATGGCCTGTTGTTTGACGGCATGACGATTGCCGCAGGCGGCTTTGGCCTGTGCGGCATACCCGAATTGGCCATCGCGGCTATCCGCGATGCTGGTACGAAAGACCTGACGGTCTATTCCAACAATGCCGGCGTCGACGATTTCGGTCTGGGCGTCCTGTTGCAGACACGGCAAGTGAAGAAGATGTGCTCGTCCTATGTGGGCGAGAATGCCGAGTTCATGCGGCAATATCTCTCCGGTGAGCTTGAACTGGAATTCAACCCGCAGGGCACGCTGGCAGAGCGCATGCGCGCCGGCGGCGCAGGCATTCCGGGCTTCTACACCAAGACCGGCGTCGGCACGCTGGTCGCTGAGGGCAAGGAGCACAAGGATTTCAACGGCGAGACTTATATCCTGGAAGAGGGGATCTTCGCGGACCTCGCCATTGTGAAGGCATGGAAGGCGGACACGACCGGCAATGCGATCTTCCGCAAGACGGCGCGCAACTTCAACCTGCCCGCCGCGACCTGCGGCAAGGTTTGCGTCATGGAAGTGGAAGAAATTGTCGAGCCGGGCGAACTGGACCCCGACGCCATCCACCTGCCGGGCATCTATGTGCACCGTCTGGTACAGGGCGAATTCGAAAAACGCATCGAACAGCGGACCGTCCGCAAGAAGGAGAGCGCCTGATGCCTTGGGATCGTGACCAAATGGCCGCCCGCGCGGCGCAGGAACTTGAAGACGGGATGTATGTGAACCTCGGCATCGGGATTCCGACGCTGGTAGCAAACCATATTCCGGAGGGCGTGAATGTTACGCTGCAATCGGAAAACGGCATGCTGGGCATGGGCCCGTTCCCCTATGAAGGCGAAGAAGACCCGGATCTGATCAATGCCGGCAAGCAGACGATCACCGAACTTCCGCAATCTGTCTATTTCGACAGCGCAACCAGTTTCGGCATGATCCGCGGTGGCAAGATCGCCATGGCTATTCTCGGTGCGATGGAAGTGGCCGAGAATGGAGACCTCGCCAACTGGATGATTCCGGGAAAGCTGGTGAAGGGCATGGGCGGCGCGATGGATCTGGTGGCCGGTGTTGGCCGCGTTGTGGTCGTGACTGATCACGCCAACAAGAAGGGCGAGTCCAAGGTTCTGAAGGAATGCACCCTGCCGCTGACCGGCACAGGCGTGATTGACCGGATCATTACGGATCTCTGCGTTATGGATGTCGTCGAAGGCGGTCTCAAAGTGATTGAGCTGGCGCCCGGCGTGACGATGGACGAAGTGAAATCCAAGACAGAGGCTACGCTGGTCGAGTAGGGATCAGTCTATAGGCGATGCGAGCGTTTTAAGCGTGTCGCCTGCCAGCTTCGGCACAATGCGGTAGCGGGCCATTACAAAACAGTACACGGCAAATCCACACAGGCCTGCGCCTGCTAGGGCCAACAATGTGCGCCCAAAGGGCTGGGTTTCCAGTATCTGTAAAGCTTCCCCCAGTCCGGCGGCTTTGTCAGCATCGGCGGATATGCCTGCCCACAGGATCAGGCCGCCAACGATCAGCAGCACAAAGCCATGCGCGGCGAGGCCAAAGCGGACCGCTGGCTCCAGCATTTCGGCCATATCGGTACGGATAATGTCCTTTCGGTGTGCGGCGGACCAGGATTTATAGAAAAGATAGATCGCGACAGACAGGGTCGTGATGCCTGCGGCGATGACCACAAGGCGGCCTATGGGGTGTTGCATCAGCGTCGCGCTCCAATTCTCTGCGCCGCTTCCCCCGCCGCCTGTGTCTTTTGAGCCCTTGATCAGGATAAGGATGGCCGAAACGCCAAGTGCGGCATGGGTGAGGCCAGACATGATTTGCCCGAGGCGGTTCGCATACCCCTCCGCATCATCGCCCTCATCCTCAAGGTCCATCACGCCATCTACCAGGCGCCACAGCGTGTAGGAAAACAGGCCTGCTGCCGTAATGGCGAGCAGTATGACCCCGAAAGGCTGGCGGATCATAAACTCAAGTGCTCCGGAGGTCCCCTCCGCCTCACCGCCATTGATGGCCGCAAACAAGGCAATACCGCCGACAATCAAATAGACAACCCCGCGCGCGCCATACCCTGCACGCATCAGCCATTCGAGGGCGGTGTTGGCCGTGTGCTTCATGTCCTGCCTTTCAAGGGTGTGACAAAACAATCCGCAGAGCGGTTATAGGTTCCAAAACATGCCGCTGGCGGTTGCGATAGGGGGGGCAAATGCCTAATGTCCGCCGCGTTCCTCCACTCCAGAAACGGATCGCACACATGTCTCAATTTTCCACTCTTTCGGCCTTGCCACCAGACGCTTTGCTGGGCCTGATGGCCGCCTATCGTGAAGATCCACGCGATGAGAAGTTTGATCTCGGTGTGGGGGTCTACAGGAACGAAGCTGGCCAGACGCCTGTCATGTCCGCAGTGGCAAAGGCAGAGGAGAGGATCCTGAAAGCCCAGACGACCAAAGTGTATGAAGGCCCGCGCGGGAATACGGACTATTGCGCCGCCATCGAGAATTTTGTGTTCGGTGAAGGCTCCGCCGCCATCAAGGAAGGCCGTACCCTGTCATTCACCGCGCCGGGCGGCTGCGGTGCGCTGTTCCTGGGAACGGGCCTGATGAAACGTATGGGTGTAAAGAAGGTCTGGGTTTCCAACCCGACCTGGCCAAACCATCCGAACGTTGTGAAGTTCACGGGCCTGGATGTGGCTGAGTATGCCTACGCCGATCCGGAAACCGGGGAGCTGGACCTTGATGCCATGCTCGCAGACATCGCCAAGGCAGAGCGCGGTGACGGCCTGATCATTCAGGGGCCCTGCCACAACCCGACCGGCATCGACTTGAGCGTTGACGACTGGCGCAAGGTGGGCGCGCTGGTGAAGGAACGCGGCCTGATTGCCATGCTGGATGTTGCCTATCACGGCTTTGCCAATGGCCTGGATGAGGATGTTGCCGGCGTGCGCGCCTTCATCGAGACGGCAGGGGAGGCGCTGATCTCTTATTCCTGCTCCAAGAATTTTGGCCTCTATCGCGAACGCGCAGGATGTTTCCTGGCCATCGGGGACTCCGCTGAAGGTATTGCTGCGGCCACGACGCATGTCGCCTCTCTGGCGCGGGCCAGCTATTCCATGCCGCCAGCGCATGGCGCCGCTATCGTTGCGACCATTCTTGGGGATGCAGAGCTGCGCGCAGAATGGGAGGCCGAACTTACCCAGATGCGTGAACGGATGATCTCGCTGCGCAAATCCCTGGCTGAGCAACTGGTCAGCAAGACAGGCTCCAATCGTCTGGGAGCCGTAGCGCATCAGAACGGCATGTTCAGCCAGTTGCCGCTGTCAAAGGATGCGATCACGGCCATGCGCGAAAAGAGCGGTCTCTACATGCCGAATTCCGGCCGCATCAATATTGCGGGTCTTAGCACGAAAGATATCCCTGCTATTGCAGAGATCATCGCCAAGGACGCCTAAACCGCCAATCCTGGAGGAGCGATCTTTGTCAGCTCCTCCACCATTTCCGGCGGGGCTGGGATCGCCTTGCGGGCATCCAGATCCAGCGTAATGGCGGTTGCCTGCATCGTCGCCCAAGGCTTGCCTGTGGCCGGGTCCATCATCCAGTGGATCAGAGCGTGTGTCTTTCCATTTGCTCCGCCAAAGGAGGAATAGATCTCATAGAGGTCTCCCGCCATCGGCATCGCGTGATAGCGGATGCGGTATTCCAGAACAGCTGCGCCCATGCGGCGGTCTCCGGCCGATTCCGCCACGCGTTTGCGCCAGTCGAATAGAAGGTTCGGCACGGAGTCAGATGTGCGCCCGATCATCCAGTAGGGATACATCCGCCCATGGACGTCCAGATGCTGGGGCGGCACAGCGCCTCTACCGATCATGGGCGCTCCGCAGGACTTGACCCGATCCAGCGTGATCTCTTCCACAGGCAGGCCGGGATGTGACAGATCGACAGAGCGCGGAGCAGATTCTTCCGGCGCCGTATCCATATACTCGCTGAAGGCTTCGCGGGTGCGGCTGCTCCAGGCAAAAGGTTCGCGGGCTGTGGCGTCCACATGCGCAACGCGGGTACGCATGGCGGCGGCGAGCGCCCCGTCGGAGTGGCGCAGCTCCTGATAAACCAGGGCATCAGTTTCACCGGTATCCAGCAGGCAGCCCTTCATGCTGAGCGGGCGGCCCGGCAGCACTTCGCGGATGAAGCGGATATGCTGGTCAACCGGAATGATTGTGGAGGGCGAATCCTTGCGGAAGGCGTGCGCCATGTTCAGGTTCACCGCAAATGCGGCCAGGCCTTCCATCTGTTTTTCCAGATAGACCCGCACATTCATGTGGCCCATCTCGTCGCAATCCCATTGATTGCAGCTACCCATCCATAAAGTGATCACGCGGCGCAGTCCCGGCAAATGCCGCGCACTTCAACGACGGCACGGTTCATGTGAAAGCCCGCCGCATCCGTTTCGGCGCGCAGGGCTTCGCTTGTGGCAGTGGCATGCAGCTCTTCAGCGGCATTGCATTTGTCGCAGATCAGGAAGACGGCCGAATGACTGTGGCTGGCATGGCCGCAGGCAACATAGGCGTTCAGGCTCTCGATCTTGTGGGCAAGCCCTGTATCCTGCAGGAAATCCAGAGCGCGATAGATGGTCGGCGGCTTTGCCGAACCTTCCCCGTCCAGATTCGCCAGCAGGTCATACGCCTTGGCCGGTTCTTCGCTTTCCAACAGCAGACGCAACACCTTGCGGCGAATGCGAGTCATGCGCTGGCCTTGGCGTGCCACAAGGGCTTCGGCCTCCAGCAGGAATGCGTCCACATCCTGCGGGCTGCAGGGCGTATTGGCATGAATATCTTCGTGCGCGTGGGTCATGTCCCCAATGTCGTGCGTTTTGCGCCGGATGTGAAGACCTGTCCCCAACTTTACAGCTGAGGCCTCTAGACGGCCTCTGCAAATCAGCTGAGATTCTCCAACAAAGCGAAGAAAACAAGGGTAGAGCCATGGGAATGTCTGAGCGTGAAGGTCTGGAATTGTGGCGTCGCGCTGTAACGGCGTCCGTACGCTCTGACGCGCCAGACCTGACAGCCCGCCAGCAAGCCATCCTGATGACCATAGCGCTGACACCCGGCCCGCATACGGTGCGGGGGCTGGCTGAGCATCTGAATATTGCTAAGCCGGCTGTGACGCGCGCCCTGGATGCCCTGTCGCGCCTGGATTTCATTCGCCGCATCAAGGATGACAGCGATCTGCGCAATATCTTCATTGAGCGCACACCCGCCGGAATGAGCTATCTGCGGACCTTTTCCGGCCTTGTTCTTGCCGCAGCTTCCGGCAAGGATGACTCTGAACTGGCGCCGAAAAAGGCAGGTGGAAACTCGACCGCCGCTGCCTAAAGGTGCCGCAAGGCGAGGCTCGGCATGCCGGAATTTGATGACAAGAGACTGAAGCGCCCTGAGGGCGAGCCTGAGATATGTCAGGTGATTGCGGCTGCGCTGGGCTTGTATGAAACGCCTGATCCGGACGCCCGCTTGGCCACGCAGGCCCTGCATGGCGAGATTGTCGACGTCTATGAGCGTCAGGGCGGTTTTGCACGCGTTCAGTGCCGACGGGACCGCTATGTTGGCTGGGCGCTTGTGGAGGGCCTCTCCGAGACCGTGTTTGAGCCCTCGCACAAGATACGCTCGCGTCTGGCGCATGCCTATTCCGAGCCGGATTTGAAGTCCGCGCCGAGCATCCTGCTCAGTCTCGGCGCGCGCCTGGCCGTCAGCGGACAGGAAGGGGACTGGCTTCATGCCGATCGCGCCGGATGGGTACACAAGCGGCATGTGGCTGAATTGGTCGAGCTGGAGAGCGATCCGGCTGCTATTGCAGAGCGTTTCCTTGGCGCGCCCTATCTCTGGGGCGCGCGGCAGAGTGTCGGGATCGATTGTACTGGCCTTATGCAACAGGCCTTCGAGGCTGTGGGCGTCCTGCTGCCGCGTGACAGTGATATGCAATATGCCTGGGCGGGAGACGATATCCCGGACTGGCGACAGGCGGAGGCCTTGCGCCGGGGGGATCTCGTGTTCTGGAAAGGCCATGTCGGCATCATGATGGATGCCGAGCATATGATGCATGCCAATGCCTGGCATATGGCGGTTGCTGTGGAGCCGCTGGACGGCGCGATTACCCGTATCGCAAACTATTACGCCGAGCCCATAGGGGCTCGGCGTATAGATGTTTCGTCTGAAAGAGGGGCGGAACCGGCCTGGATGGCCTGACCCCGCGCCGTCAGGCTTACTCGCCTTCTTCTTCCGTCAGTGTCGGGGCTTCTTCCTCGAACGTGTCTTCAGCAGACTCCATGGCAGAGTTAGCTTCTTCTTCGTTGATCGCATCAGCAGCGTCGTCAGCAATGGTTACCGTTTCGCCGACATCGCCATCATTCACGCCTGTTCCGTCAACAGAATCCACGGTTTCGACCTCACCTGTTGCCAGAGTTGGATTTTCCATGGCTTCAATGCCACCTTCCGGAAGTTCCGCATCTACAGCTTCGCTGTCGTCCCCTTCTTCAGCAGCCGGCAGCGGCTCAGGGAAGGGCGGCGGGTTTTCCGTGTTGGAAGCCAGGTAGGCAATCACGTTGATACGATCAGCATCGCGGCGCAGGCCGGCAAAGGACATTGACGTACCACGTGCATAGGAACTTGGATTGGTTAGCCACTCATTGAGGTTTTCATAGGTCCATGTGCCATCCATGCCGGAAAGTGCGGCGGAATAGTTGAAGCCTGCATGGTGGGCTTTTTCGGCGCCAACCACATTGTGCAGGTTCGGACCGGTACCGTTCGCGCCGCCAGCTTCGATCGTGTGGCAGGTGGTACATTGGCCTTTGAAAGTCCGCTCCCCACGGGAAACGTCTGCATTGGCGAGCAGAAGGCCGAGATCAAAGACCTCTTCCTCTTCACCGCCACTGCCGCCTGCATCGGCAACATCGACGCAGTAGGCGAACTTCGCGCACATCTGCTCCGACATGGAGGTGGCTTCAGCATGTTCTTCACCATGGCCGCCTTCGCTTCCATGGCTGAATACGACATTCGACAGTTCGTGCAGTGCGAACAGGCCGAGGGCGGTGGCCAGCAGCGCACCGAAAATCTTATTGAGACCGAGTTCTCCCATGGGGGTTCTTCCTTCGAATCTGTCTGGTCATAACGTCTTGGCGCGCGCCTTTTGGCACGCTAACGGGTTGCGCACAATATAAACGCTGCGAGATTGAGACGCTTCCCCCTATCGTCGCGGCGATCCGACGCAGACAAAACCACCGAAAGGAGCGCGTCAAATGACGGGCAAGATCGCATATCAGGGCGAACCTGGCGCAAATTCGCACATTGCGTGCAATGAGGCCTATCCG
>Ga0209578_10001307_pt1 | contig 23682 bp, 23 predicted proteins | sample tdAd472_FD_187127 | JGI IMG/M metagenome (GOLD analysis project Ga0209578, IMG submission 187127) | Marine sediment microbial communities from the Atlantic coast under amendment with organic carbon and nitrate - tdAd47.2 (SPAdes)... | ecosystem: Environmental > Aquatic > Marine > Coastal >...
AGTTCCCCAGCCTGATCGATAGCGAGGTGTTCATACGCCTTGTCACGGAAGCGTTCCAGAATTTTTGCATCATCGCATTCGATCCAGCGGGCTGTAGCGACGGATACGTTTTCGAACACGCACTCCACTTTATACTCATCCCTGAGGCGCTGGGCAACAACGTCAAACTGCAGCACACCCACTGCGCCCAGAATCAGAGCATTGTTCTTCAGCGGTCGAAACAACTGGGTTGCGCCTTCCTCGCTCAACTGATCGAGTCCTTTCTGCAGCGCCTTCATACGCAACGGGTCTTTCAGCACGGCGCGACGAAACAACTCCGGGGCAAAGTTGGGGATCCCCGTATATTTCAGTTCTTCGCCCTGCGTAAAGGTATCACCAATGCGAATCGTGCCGTGGTTATGCAGGCCAATGATGTCGCCCGGATATGCCTCCTCGACGTGGCCACGATCTGCCGCCAGAAAAGTCATGGCGTTGGACACCTGCACATCGCGGCCAATACGCACATGGCGCATTTTCATGCCCCTTTTATACCTACCGGAACAGACGCGGAAGAAAGCAATGCGATCACGGTGCTGCGGATCCATGTTTGCCTGGATCTTGAACACAAAGCCGGTCAGCTTTTCCTCGACAGGATCAACACGGCGTGATGTTGTTTCACGCGCCAGTGGTGACGGTGCATATTCAACAAAGTAATCCAGCAATTCCTGAACACCGAAATTATTGATTGCAGAACCAAAGAACACCGGACTGAGTTCACCACGCAGATACGCCGCGGTATCAAAAGTATGGCTGGCACCCTGCACGAGCTCGATCTCCTCGCGAAGCTCTTCTGCCTGGTTCCCCAGTACTTCATCCAGCAAGGGGTTATCCAGGCCGTTAATGACGGTAACGTCCTGCCGCCTGCTGCTGTCCCCCGCTCTGTACAGGTGAACCTTATCCTGCTCTATGTGATAGACACCTTTGAAGCGCTTGCCCATACCAATCGGCCAGGTAACCGGTGCACAGCGAATATCCAGCACCTTTTCGACTTCGTCGAGCAGCTCGATGGCGTCACGCCCTTCGCGGTCGAGCTTGTTGATAAAGGTAAAAATCGGGGTGGTGCGAAGACGGCACACCTCCATCAGCTTGATGGTGCGCGCCTCGACGCCCTTGGCAACGTCGATCACCATCAAGGCGGAATCAACCGCGGTCAGGGTGCGATAGGTATCTTCAGAGAAATCCTCGTGGCCGGGCGTGTCCAGCAGATTCACCATGGCGTCCTTATAGGGAAACTGCATGACCGATGAGGTCACCGAAATACCACGCTGTTTCTCCATTTCCATCCAGTCGGAGGTCGCATGCCGGGCGGCTTTGCGGCCTTTGACGGTACCCGCCAGCTGGATAGCGCCGCCGAACAGCAATAGCTTTTCAGTGAGCGTGGTTTTACCCGCATCCGGGTGCGAAATAATTGCGAAAGTGCGGCGCCGGGCCGCTTCGTCAGAAATCGTACTCATGCTTTTCAGTGACGCCATGATTCAGAGAAATAACTGTTTATTTTACCGAATAATCACGCTTTGCGCTCGACACGGTCCGTTGTGAACAGTTAAGGCGCAGCGGCGTTTGCTATATACTTATGAAAACGTCGCTGCGCTAGGGTCTGCCTGGCAATGAAAATAATAAGAAAAATTAACAACTCACTGATAATTATATTATTTTTATCAGCCCCACAGTTGGCGCAGGCGGCCAAGGGGATACTGTTTGAAAAAATCCGCGCTGTACAGGCTAACCGGGGAACGCAACAAGCCCGGGAAATGGCAGAGAACTTCGGCTTTCTGGTTCGCGAAGAACGGGGTATACCCCTGTTACCGGTCATCGTTGATCGAAGCGCTGTGCCTGCCAACATCAACTCCACCCTGAAAGCACTTGGCGGCCGGGTCGATGCCAGTTCCAGATCTTACACGCGCCTTCTGGTACCATTTCCACGCCTGCAACAGCTGAGTAACGCCTTCCCGAACCTGGCATTAAGTACCCCGTTCCCGGTGCAACCGGTTTACGGACTGGGCACCATCGTTTCCGAAAGCGTCCCGCTGACGGCTGCCGATGGCTACCAGGCTGGCAACCTGACCGGCGCGGGTATCCGTGTCGCCGTGGTTGATCTGGGTTTTTCCAACCTCAGCAACGCGATCAGTCAGGGTGAGTTACCGGCAGGTGCCTGTGATGACCTCCATAGCGCGGATTTTGCCGGCTCAGGGCTCGAGTCAGGCACGGTACACGGCACCGGAGTCGCTGAACACGTAATCGATATGGCGCCGGGTGTGGAACTCCATTGCCTGAAGGTCAGTGATCAGTTGGACCTTGAGAATGCCGCCGCTTACATTCGCGACAACAACATTCAGATCGCCAATCATTCGGTTGCCTGGGTTCTGGCCAGTTACTATGACGATAACGGGCCGATAAACGCCATCATCAATGATTCCTACGATATTGATGGCGTTTTCTGGACGGTCTCCTCCGGCAACGCCGCGCGCCAGCACTGGCGTGGTAACTGGCTTGATGCGGATGCTGATGACCTGTTGGAGTTCAGCGGCACCGACGAAGACATGGGACTGGCCGACAAATCCGGCACCGTTACCGTTTTCCTGAACTGGAATCAATACGGATTCAATAACAAGACGGATCTGGATCTGTATGTTTATGATAAAAACAGCAACATCGTCGCAGCCAGCATCATCCGACAATCCCGTTTCAACAACCCGGTTGAGCTCGTCAACTTTACCTTCCAGCCCAGCGCAGCACCCTACCAGATACAAGTGGAGAGGGTAAGCGGCAGTACCGCCAACCTGGACATTACCCTGTTCAGCTTTGACCATGACTTCGAACACCCGGTTGCATCATCCAGCCTCATGGACCCGGCCAGTGCACACGGCGCTTTCACCGTCGGCGCTGTCAATCAGTCGGTCTGGCAAAACCCGGCCCCCGCGATTCGTGGTTACTCCAGCCAGGGACCAAGCACCGATGGCCGCCAGAAACCGGATCTGGTAGCACCCGATGGCACGGCCAGTCTGACCTATGGCGTGTCCAGCGGCACTTCGTTCAGTGCCCCGACCACCGCTGCAGCGGCCGCACTGTTGATGCAGCAGATACCCACGCTGAATGCGATAGCCCTGGGGGTAACCTTGGAGGACGGGGCAATTGACGTGGGTAACCCGGGGCCCGACCCTGTCTATGGCGCCGGCAAGCTGCAACTGCCATTGATCGACTCTGATGGTGAAGGTTTATCCAATGTTGAAGAAATCCCACTCGGCACCGACGCCCTCGACGCCGATACCGATAACGATGGTTTGAGCGATTTCGATGAAGACAGAACACACGGCACCGACCCGCTGGAAAGCGATACCGACGCCGACGGGCTGAATGACTTTGATGAAGTTGTTACCCATGGCACCGATCCGCTGGTCGCCGACACCGACGCCGATGGACTGAGTGACTTTGATGAAGCCGTTACCTATGGTACCAATCCGCTGTCTTCCAACCATGGCGACCTGGCGCCACGAGGCGCACCGGATGACAAGATCAATGCCGGCGATTACCTGGTTTTAAGCCGGCTCGTCAGCCAATCGATCCCTGCATCAGAGACTGAGCTGGTGCTCGGTGATCTGAATAACAATGGCAGCCTGGATGCTGGTGATCTCGTGTTAATGATGCGCGTTATCCAGGGCCAGATCCCGATGCCCTGACAAGGCGGCTAGTCCAGACTCAATGCCAGTAAAAGTGCGTCTTCCCGCCCTTCATCGGCCGGATAGTAGTTGCGCCGCACGCCGATTTCGTTGAACCCCATTTTTTCATACAGGCTGATCGCTGACACGTTGGAAGGACGCACTTCCAGCATGACGGTATCCGCATCATGCCGGCGCGCCAGTTGCAGAAAGTGCTTCATCAACTTGCCGCCGATGCCCTGGCGCTGTGACTCGGGTCGGACAGTAATATTCAGAATATGCGATTCACCAGCGGCAACACTCATTACCCCGTAGCCCAGGATAAGCCCGTCATTTTCATAACACCAGCAACAGTAACCGACCCGCAGGCAATCCCTGAAAATCCCCTGTGTCCAGGGAAAGTCATAGGCATGGCTTTCAATGTCCATCACCGTATCGAGATCCGCCATCGCCAGTGGCCTTATTCTTGATCCCTGCCTGGCGAGTATGGCACTCATACCTGCTCCTGCACGGTTTCAAAGGCCAGCTGCAGGTCCTGCCACGACTTGCGCTTTTCTAACGGTGAACGCAGCAGGTAGGCCGGGTGGTAAGTCGCGATCAGTGGAATGCCCGTACTCCGGAACTGATGCACCCGGCCACGCAGCTTGCCAATAGGCGTTTCGGTATTCAACAAATTCTGTGCTGCAATTCGGCCCAGCGCAAGAATCAGTCTGGGTTGAATCAATTCGATCTGCCGCATCAGATATGGTTCACAACAGACAACCTCTTCCGGCCTCGGATCACGGTTATTGGGCGGACGGCATTTGAGAATATTGGCGATGTACACCTGCTCACGCTGCAGCCCAATGGCCTGCAACATGGCGTTGAGCAACTGTCCGGCTCGCCCGACAAACGGCTCACCCTGCTGATCTTCGTCACGGCCCGGCGCTTCGCCAATCAGCAGCCAGTCGGCATTCCGGTTACCGACACCAAACACAGTCTGAGTACGACTGTTGTGCAACTCGCAAAGGGTACACGCCTCAACACCTGCTTGCAGCGTTTCCCAGTCAAAGCCGGAGACCGCGGATTGCCCGGGTACTTCGTCTGGCGATGCATCCATTCCCGCCACCTCCGCGACGCCCTGTTCAACGCCAGGCGGCTTATTAACAGCGGAGTCCCGCAAATCCCATGCCTGAATACCCATGGCTTGCAGATATTGAAGCTGTCGGCTGCGAGTTTCCAATGACGAACCTGCGCCCATCGCTCTATACGTCACCTCGTTGCGGATGTTCCCGATCTTGCGGCTGGATGATTTTATTCAAGGCATGCACATAAGCACGTGCCGAGGCGATGACAATATCCGTGTCAGCACCCTGGCCATTGACAATGTGCCCTGCCTTCTCGAGACGAACAGTGACCTCACCCTGCGCATCGGTACCGCTGGTAATATTATTCACTGAATACAACTGCAATTCTGTCCCACTGCCGACGATGGCCTCAATGGCCTTGAAGGCTGCATCCACAGGACCACCACCCGGCGCACTGGCCTGATGTTCTTCCCCATTGATGTTCAGAGTAATATCGGCATTCGGGGTTTCACCGGTTTCGGAACACACTTTGAGCGATACCAGTTTGAATTGCTCGTTAACAGCATCCAGACTGGCTTCTGTCACCAGGGCCTGGAGATCTTCGTCGTAGATTTCATGCTTTTTATCGGCGAGGGCTTTGAAACGCGAAAAGGCCTCATTCAACGCTTCTTCCGAATCAAAGCTGATGCCCAACGCTTCCAGGTGGGAACGCAAGGCATTACGACCGGAATGCTTGCCCAGCACAATCCGGTTGGCCGCCCAGCCGACGTCCTGGGCCCGCATGATTTCGTAAGTCTCGCGGCTCTTGAGTACACCATCCTGGTGAATGCCGGATTCGTGCGCAAAGGCGTTGGCGCCGACAATGGCCTTGTTGGGTTGAACCGCAAAACCGGTAATGCCCGACACCAGACGGGACGTGGGTACAATCTGGCTGGTGTCCAGTCGCGTTTCGCAAGGGAAAACATCGCGTCGCGTGCGCACCGTCATCACCACTTCCTCGAGCGACGCGTTCCCCGCACGCTCTCCCAGACCATTGATGGTACATTCGACCTGGCGGGCGCCGTTCAACACCGCGGATAAGGAATTGGCGACAGCCAGGCCGAGATCATTGTGGCAATGCACGGAAAACACGGCCTTGTCCGAATTCGGCACACGCTCGATCAGAGTCCCGATCAAATCGCCAAACTGATGGGGAAGGTTGTATCCTACCGTATCCGGAATATTCACTGTAGTAGCACCGGCGCCGATCACAGCCTCCAACACCCGGCAAAGAAAATCCAGCTCTGAACGGCCCGCATCCTCGGGTGAAAACTCAACATTGTCGGTGTACTTGCGGGCACGCCTTACCGCCTTGACCGCCTGCTCCAGCACTTGATCCGGCGCCATGCGCAATTTCATTTTCATGTGGATCGGAGAGGTGGCAATAAAGGTATGAATACGCGCCGCGACTGCATCCTGAAGCGCCTCACCGGCACGATCAATGTCGCGGTCCAGGGCGCGGGCAAGCCCGCATACCGTTGAATCCTTCACCGCCCGTGCCACCGCCTGTACGGCATCGAAATCGCCGGGACTGGCTATGGGAAAACCCGCCTCTATAACATCCACTTTCATGCGTTCCAACGACTTGGCGATACGGACCTTTTCGTCTTTGGTCATGGACGCACCGGGGCTCTGCTCCCCGTCACGCAAAGTCGTATCAAATATAATTAAACGATCGCTGCTCATGATCTGCTCCAGTGCGGCCGGTGCCGCCTGCCGCGCTCTCAGCATAGCAAAGCCTACGCCGGTTGCGCATCTACTTCATTGGTCATATCGGGATGGTGCGTTTCGCCTCGCCAGGCAGAGTATCAGCCGCCCAGCGGCAGCAGCAGTAGCGCAGACAGCAGCGACAGCCGGCGGGAACTCCGGGGGGCTGAAGAGATGAATATATTGTCGCTAAACTGATTCATAGACTGAGTATCGGTAGTAATAACTGCAACTATAGTCTGCGTGGAGGTAGATTTCAATTCCAGCATCAGCGATCCAGCTGAAAAAACGGGGGTCTGCAAGCAGACCCCGCTTCAATTCAAACCTCGGTAACATTTAACGCTTGCGCTGTGCCAAGGCAATCAATCCCATCAGACCGGAGCCGAACAGCCAGACTGCCGCCGGGACTGGAATCACTGTGATATTGACTGCACCGACCATGGGGATGCAGACTGAGATATCAAAATCCTTTTGTAACATTTCAATTGAAAAGGGATCGGTCAGCATCTAACCCGCCGAAAATCCGTAATCGTCCAGATCGACTTCGGCAACCATGATTAGAAATTTTCCTCCATAGTGTTTTCTATTCAGTCTGCCAGCGAGATCACTTTCGGCGGTGTTTCAGGAGCGCTGTCTTCAACCGCTATTTTTTCACCCGGCACAACTCTCGCGGGTGAAATCAGGGACATCAGCCTGCCGAGGGTATTGAAAGTGGTTCGTGTCTCCCGCTCCACCGACTCACAGACACCGGTCAGTTTGTTGGGATCGGCTCGATCTCTCCGATAGATGCGCACAATATAGTTTTCCATTTATCCTCCTGTATTACTCCACCTCTAGCCGCACTCATTATTTTCCTGATGTTACGAAGGAGTATGGCAGGTGAGACCTTACAGAAAACTTACAGAATGCATAGACGTTCGATCACAGCGGGCGAACAGCGTGAGCCAAAGCAAAACCCGGGTGTTTCATGCAGTAAGCGCTACAGCGGTGCAACAGCGTTCAGGCTTTAAGGGATGCGTACAATTCTAAACAAACTCTTACCTGGACATCGCCAGCATGCCAGGTAACTCGAGGTCAAGAGGAGCGATTACAGTCTTTACCTTGGAGAGCTCTACCTCGTCGTAAACTACGCGCTTCGCCCTGGAATTCCCTGCGGCAGATGAACCGGATAGCGGTCTGTCGGTAAACGGTCAGCTATTCGTTTCCGACACAGCCTCCGCCTGTTGCTCCGAATTGTTCGCTGGCACCAGCAGCGTGCGCAACTCCTTTAATGTGTGGAATGGGTGCCGTGTTTCCCGCTCCACCGACTCGAGCAGACCGTCCAGCCTTTCGGGATCGCAGGGATCCCGACGGTAAATATGAATGATGTAATTCTCCATCCTCACTGCTCCCGTACTCCTTTCTTTGTATATGAGCCACAATCACAATGCGGCATGCGGACTTACAGAGAATTTACATTTCGGTAAGATATTGAGTTACTTTTGTTGCCCCGTGTTACCCCCTAACCAAATCGTCTCGATGGCAAATCCGGCGGTTGCCGCTTGCATTCCGCTTCGTAACGATCTTCGCCGGCCACGACGCGGCATGCTGTTGGGCGGAAAGCTTGCTGTTCAGCACAAATCGGAAATTTTGAGGTAGAAAGAAAATCCCCGGGGAGGAATCCCGGGGGAGAAAGACGAGTCAGTTACTCAAGACAGGAAATTCAGTTTCTCAGCGCTTCATAGAGCGCAAGGGTTTCCCGGCAGGGGCTGATCTGCAGATGGTTCTGCAATATGTCGCTGCAATGATGATAGGTTGCCAACGCCTCTGCGATGCGGCCACTTGCCTTGTAGCAGATCATCATGCGCTGATATAACGCTTCGATGCGTGGGTCGATTTCCAGGCCCTTGCGGTACAGGCGGATGGCGATATCCCAGTCATTGCGGTTTTCCCACACGTGGCCGGTCTCCATGATGTAACGCAGTAATTTACTACGAAGCCGCTCACGCAGTCCCAGTGTCCAGCCATTCGGGGCTTCGCGCTCCAGGAACGAACCCTGGTAGAGGTGGAGTAATCGCTCGCTGTTGGCAGCCAACTCGTCAGCGAATTCGTGTGCATAGCTGTGATGGAGCAGACGCTCCCCATGATTTACCAGCCTTTCGAATTCCCAGACGTCAACCCAGGCGTGTTGGTTGTTCAGGGTCAGGCGGCGATCCTGCACAACGAAGAGATCCTTCACCCCGAAAACCCGGCGCAACCGATACAGTGTTACATCAAAGGAGTTCTGTGCTTCATCACCATCGGCGTCCGGCCACAGCACCTGGCTCAGCAGTTCGGCATGTACTTCCCGTCCGCCAAAGGCGAGCAGGGCTTTCAGCATTTCAAACGGGCGCTGTTTACGACCCTGCGCCAGACTGATGGCACTGTCATTCAGCTGGATGCCGAACCTTCCCAGGGTATGAATACGTACGGGCGCGTCGGCAACCTGATTTTCGTGCAGTTGGTCCCAGTTTCTGACTCGCTGTTCCTGATTGAGTCGATCAATACCCGGGTTGGCTTGCGCTTTTATACTCATGCTCGCTTATCCTCCAGTGTTTCTTTGGTATCAGTTGGTCGTGTGCCGTTCGTCTTAACAGACTGACAGCCCGATCCTTTTAAACCAGCAATGTGCAGTGAAGAAGTGGATCTTGTTCGGAATTGTTCCGGACCAGCTGTCCGGATGTAGTCGAGTGGTTCCTCCGCCACTGAATTCCATTTTAGCGGTGATTACTATGAAGCTACCGGACTTACAGATGACTTACAGAAAGCATAGACATGTGTATGGAATATACGTATTACGGCCGTAATGGAGGCGATTCAGGGGGTATCGGCTAAGGGAGAGCAGGAAAAACCGGGGCGAATCATCTCTTCAGGGTGGCGTACAGATCGCGTGTGGCCGGAGCCGGTGAGATCTGCAGCTGATCTGCCAGCACCTGCCTGCAACGACGGAAGGTTGCCATCGCCTCCGCCACCCGCTGATCGTCCCGGTAACAGCGAATCAGATTCTGGTACAGCTCTTCTGCCAGGGGCTCGATCTCCAGGCCCTTGCGATAACAACGTATTGCACCTTCCGTGTTGCCCAAGGCCTCCCAGGCATGACCGGCATCAATCAGATAGAACAATACCTTGCTGCGCAGCCGTTCACGCAGGCTGATTGCCCAGGGGTGGACCGGTTCGCGCTCGAGAAAGCCGCCCTGGTAGATAAGTTGCAGGCGTTCGCTGCAGCTCGACAGCTCACGCGCCACCGCTGGCTCGCCGGCGCGCTCGAGCAGGGCACGGCAATGGTTGACCAGCTGCTCAAGTAACCAGGCATCCACCCAGGCAAGCTTGTTATTCAGGGTCAGGTGGCGCTCCCGAACGACCAGGATATCTTTGATATTGAGAAATTTTCTTAACCGGTACAAGGTGACATCAAAGGTGTTCTTGGCAATATCCCCATCGGCGTCGGGCCACAGTGCCTGGCTCAGGAGTTCGATACTGACATTCCGCCCGCCAAAGGCAATCAGTGCCTGCAGCAGCTCAAGCACGCGCTGCTGACGCGCAGCCGAAAAGACCATTGGTTGTCCCTGGAGCTTGATCCCGAAGCGCCCGAGTGTATGAATCCGAACCGGACATTCCGGTTCGCACCTGTCGGCCGGCAAGCTCCAGTGCCCCGCGTGTTGCTGCCGTTGCCAGGTGATTCCCCTGTTTTCCGAATGATCAGCCATGGTTCTGTGGGGTTTTCCTTACACTATTGATCGACATACCCGCGGACTAACTGATTACCCGGGGAAGCCAAAACATTGACGGAAATATTCAAAATTTATGGTTTATGATTGAATTATAGACTCTTTTGGCATTATACACGAAATAGCTCTTGTTTATGGCAGAAGCGCCTGGAGCGGGCCCGCTTCAAATGGCCCCGCAAGGTTGAAAGTGATGTCATCACGTTGACCGGTCAGCAACTGAACTGGCTGCTGGATGGCTATTATGATGGTAACCCCCCTGACCGAGATCGGAGAGGTGACCTCTGAACAGCTGGATATCATTCCAGCCAAGATCCAGGTGATCCGGCATATCCGCAAGCAGTACGCTTGTCGCTGTGGCCGATGCATCAAGACAGCGGCCCAGCCGATCCCCAAGAGTCCGGCCCACCCACATCACAGTCTCGAAGTATCAGGATGCACTGCCCCTGTAGCGGCAGGAGACGATCCTGAAACGTATCGGCGTGGAACTGCCCCCCGCCACGCTGGCAAACCGGATGTTCGGTGTCTCAGTCAAGGGCGTGAAGGCCAGTGCCGATCTGTACTCGCTGATCGAGACCGCCAAAGCAAACGGACTGGAACCGTATGCTTCTCTCGGGTATCTGTTCACGGAGCGGCCTAAGGCTGAAACGGTTGAGGCAATCGAGATGCTGTTCACTGTTAACCTCAGCAAGGATCAGATCAGGATCGGCTGAGCAAGCCTGTCGTGCGTTTGGCGCTTACCATGGCTCGAGTCCACGCCGCTTTCTGTGAATCGTTAATCTCACCTAGATAGAGCACTTGGCGTTGCACCACCCGGCCATCGGCCGCACGGCGGTTCTCAACAGTGCTCCAATAACGATGTTCTTTACCGTCTTTACGACGATTTTTTGGCGCGCAGAAACATGCGCTTAGTGTCGGCATAAACGCGCCTCTGATCAACAACCTAGGCCGGCAACGCAGCCGGTTCGACATGCTCGTCATCCATCGCAACAAATACTTGTATGGAAAACGATGGTGAAAATCGGTAAATCGCGTGCCGAATAGTCGAATTCGGGCTAGAATGAAAGAGCAAGATCGCCAGGACGGCACCAGGCAAGGGGAAGTTATTACAAGAAAGTAGGAGGAGGCTTCCATAAAATCACACACGCTGTGCGCTTCTCTTGATTTCGCCAACAAATTAACACCCCGTCGTATTGCCCCGTCTTGGTCACTCGATTAGTTAGAGGCACTCGTCATGAATCTCGCAACTCGTAAGGCGATTAGCAGTGCGTCGACCATCATTTTCCTAGCGCTGTTTACAATATTCAGCAAACCCGGTTTGGCAGTAACAGTCGATGTGGTTGGTCTACCCGGTATAACTGGAACCGATGGTTTACCGGGAGACCCTGGTGAGGACGGTGGCGACGGTGGGCCTGGCGGTGATGCTGCTGCCTTGGCCAATCCAGCAGACGATCCCAACAACACTGCGAATGCGACCGGTGGTGCCGGAGGTGATGGCGGGAATGGCGGCCATGGAACTGTTCCAGGTGCTGTCGCAGGCGATGGTGGCAACGGAGGTGTTGGAGGGAATGCGACTTCGACCGCAAGCGGTGAGGTAATCACGGGAGACGTAATCGTGGTATCGAATGCAGCTGGCGGTAATGGCGGTGACGGTGGGACAGGCGGTAGCGCCTCTCTCGGGGGTATTCCCGGTAACGGTGGAGACGCTAACAATGGCGGAATTGCCGATGCCTCAGCGTCGGCGAGCAATAGCAGCAACGGATTAGTGACGGTGAACGCTATCGCTACTGGGGGAAGGGGTGGATCGGGAGGTCGAACCTTATTTGCGGAGAGTGGAACCGAGGTGTGGGGCAATGGCGGGCATGGTGGCAACGCATTACTCGGCACAGTGTTTGGCATGTCTACAGCTGGAGGCGACGTATTTGTCACAGGATCAGTGACCGGCGGCTCAGGCGGCGGCGCATTAGGATTTAATGCGATAGCTGGAACTGGCGCGCCCGTCAGTTTGACTGATGCGGTGGATGGCAGCACAACGGGCAACCTGACACTGAGGCAGGTGGCTACCGGCGGCGACAGTGGGTCGACTCTGGAAGGTGCGACCGGTATTGCGGGCAGTGCCTCGAGTTCTCTCGAGAAAAAAAGTAGTGCGGGGCCAGGGGGGGCGCCACAATCGCTATTGGTCGATGCGGAAGCATTTGGTGGTAACGGCGGATTTGGGCCATTCACGGTCACGGGCACGGCCGCAGATGGGGCCATAGCAGATGCAATCAGCGTTGCGGAGAACAGCGAAGGGTCGGCACGGGCTGAGACTCTTGCCGAAGGCGGTGATGGTGGTGAAGGCAGCAGTAGCGGGTCAGGTGGTAGCGCCACAGCGAGTGCGACCGCCCAGACAATGGGAGATAACCATTCAGCCGAAGCCTCCGGGATCGCGCGGGGCGGATCCGGTGGAGGGGTCTTTCTGGGCAGTGCCGGTGCCGGGGGTGATGCCACGAGCACATCAACGGGGACCGCCGTTGCAAACAGCGGCGTACAGGTAAGTGATCGGGCAGAGGGGGGACAAGGCGGCAGTGTTATAGGAGGGGTTGGTGTCGGTAACGGTGGCGCCGGCGGTACTGCGTCCTCCGCTGCTAGTGGTAAAAACGCTGGCGCTGACGGGGTGACCGTTTCGGCGACGGCCCAAGGTGGTCTGGGTGGTGAGGGCCGTGGTGTAGGTGGATCCGGGGGGGCGGGTGGCACAGCGGTGGTCAGTGCGACCGGTAGCTCAGCCGGTGGTGCTCCCGTCTTTGTGTTCGCCGATCAGCGCGGGGGTGATGGGGGTTCGGCTTCGGATGGAGCAAGCGGTGGTGCCGGTGCGGCCTCTGTTCTCGCGGATGCGGTTGACGGCTCGACGGCTGGAGCTCTCTTGTTAGATCAGAGCGCTACAGGTGGTAACGGGGGCGCAGGTACCCCCGACCCAAACGACACAGGCGGCATTGGAGGCAATGCAAGCTCTTCACTAGCGGCCGGCAACCCTGGGGGCGGTGACCTCACCGCTTGGAGTGAGGCCACAGGCGGCAGGGGTGGGGAGGACCACGTTGGAGGGGATGCCGACGCGTCGATTGCCCTGACTGGCAGTGCCAATGTGACGGCCACCGCGAGAGCCGGCGGTGGCCGTGGAGGTCTCGGCAGCAACTCCACAGCAGCCGGTGATGGCGGCACTGCGACCTTGGGCATTGTTTCAGCTGTCTCGGCCGGTGGTGGAACGGTGGATGCGACTGGCGAGGCAAGGGGTGGTTCAGGTGGTGAAGGAATCAACGGTGCCAATGCCGGGAGCGGCGCGTCGCTCATGCTCACGGATCAGGTAGACGGTGACACTTCAGGTGACCTGATCTTGCGCCAACACGCTTTCGGCGGCGACGCCGGTGATGTCAGTGGGGCAGCATTGGGCGGAACGGCAGGTAGCGCTGTCAGTTCGTTGAGCCGCACGAAGAGTGTCAATTCACTGCTCGTTTCCACGAGAGCGAATGGTGGTTCGGGTGGTGGGCGAAGTCTCGACACTGGCACAGCGGGTGATGGAGCCTCAGCTACCGCACTGACGAATGCCGTCAATAACACAGGGTCAACGCATGCTGAGGCGCTGGCAATCGGCGGTTCTGGCGGATTAGGCGAAGACGGAGCTGTTGGTGGGGCCGGCGGGCAATCCGCTGCGACGGCGATTGCTAACAGTAGCAGTATGTCACCCGCCACCGCCATTGCGGACGCCAAGGGTGGCGGTGGCGCTCAGGGCAATTTGCACGGTTCTGCACTCGCGCACGCGGAAAGTACCGGCACTAGCGGCAACGCATCTGCACTTGCACAATCTGGTGCTGGTTTCTTCGACGCTGCTGGCATTGTGCGGCAGGTCAGCGCGACTGCTTCAGCACCAGTCGCCAGCACAAGCATTGCCGAATCCCGAACTGCCGTGAGTGAACCAGCTCCAGACCCAGGCCTTGCTGTGAGACTTCAATCAGCCGCTTTCGCGACTGCACTCCCCAGCGATGCTGATGCACAGACAGCCCTCGCGGGCAATCCGAACGTTGAGCTGAACTTCGATGTCGGCGGCGCCAGCGACATACTGGGTCTAGTCGTTCTGGGCGGTGCCTACTCGGACAATGGCTTGGGCACCTCACAGACCTATATTAGTACTGTGGATTTCCAGCTCAACATGACACCCCTGTTGGAGAACAGTCAGGATTTATTGGTTGGGCTTCTTGATCCAACCAGCCTTGGAGTTGGCTTCGACACCTTGAATTTTCAAATTGCACTCGAAGGTTCCACCGTTATTGATGAGATGTTCACTGATCTCGGTGATGCGGCTGCGTATTTCGATAATCAGACGTTGAATCTCGATAGCTGGGCTGATGGGATCAGTGACGACAACATTTTGGATGTCGCTTTCGCGCTCAGCCTCACCACCGACGACCTTGGAGCTGGCTTTTCCAGTGATCTTATCTTCGGTAACTCGGCAGTTATTCCATTACCCGCCGCCTCGGCAGTTATTCCATTACCCCCCGCCGTTTGGCTCTTTGGCTCCGGCCTGCTGGGACTAATGGTGATATGCAGAAGAAAGAAAGCTCCTTAACAGCTTCATTGACGGCTTCTTCGGGAGCCGTTTTTATTTAAGCGCCAAACGCACGGCAGGCGTGCTCAGCCGATCCTGATCTGATCCTTGCTGAGGTCACCAGGCAACAGCATCTCGATTGCCTCAACCGTTTCAGCCTTAGGCCGTTCCGTGAACAGATACCCGAGAGAAGCATACGGTTCCAGTCCGTTTGCTTTGGCGGTCTCGATCAGCGTGTACAGATTGGCACTGGCCTCCACGCCCTTGACCGAGACACCGAACATCCAGTTTTTTCTTCCCAGGACAAACAGGCGGATTTGATCCGCGGCGATCTTCTCACTGCTAGCCGCATAGCGCTGGGCCAGCGCGAGGTTTAGTTGTTCGGTGAGCGTGAGAAATCGCCGAGAACCGCAGTCACTGGTCAGATTGGCAGAAAGAGCTATAGCGGGAGAATAATGCTTTATGAGTTCTCAAGCGCCTTCAGCCGCTGCTGAATACCCCTGTGAATATCAATGAGCCGCGCCTTGTTGTCACCGGGCAAAGCTTCAACAGCATCGACCCGAGCCGGGTAGTCGTTGGTCTGCGCCAGTAACTCAGCGCTATTTTCCTGAATATCGGCTCTATTCAAACTCAGCTTACGGGCAAAGCTCAGACACGCCTTCACCAGGGGGTCGCCATCACCCGGCTCTTCACCGTAACCGCCAAATGGCACGGCGCACAACATGTTGTGCATGCTGTAGGCACGCATTGGTGTGGGATCGTAGACGGGCGAGAATCGTGCCCCGCCGACACCACCCAGCAAGGACAGGTTCTCCAGGTGCAAATCGCCGTTCCCGGTAAGCAATGCCAGTATAACCCGCCTGAATAAATATAGCCGTGCAACTTTCTTGTCTTTTATCAGCAAGGGATCGGCAAGATCAATCACCTTGGCGATACGGTCCAGCGATCCGTCGGTATGCCGGACGATATCCCTGGCACCTGCCGCCAGGATGGAATACAGGCTCTCCAGTGGCACCGGTTTGCTCTGTGCATCGCGGTCAAAACGTTCTATAGCCAGCGCCGGCAAACCCCCTACCTCGGCAAGCCAGTAACGTGGGACATCAAAACCTGCCTGCCGGTGGAGGTCCAGCGTCATGGCTTCCAGCGCGGCCAGTCCAGGATAAGCCTGTGTACGTTCAATCTTCAATACCACGTCGATGCGATCTTTATGGTCTGCCTTGTTGGGAAGGCTGATGCGCCCATCCCAGCCACTTGCCGGTATCGCCACCAGCAACTTGGGTATTGCGCCGCCGACAGAGGGCGTGGGTCCCAGGCTTTCCAGGATAAAACGGGCATCCGCATCCAGCCAGGAGATCATGTCCTTGAGGGAAAAACCGAACTGCTCACCGATCGGCACCATTGGCCCGCTGTCGGTATTCGCATACCATGATTCAGCAACTGCATCGTCCGGAAAGACATCGACGTGCCCAACCCCCCCGTGCCCGGTATGCGCAAGCAGTGCCAGATCCGCTTCAAATCGGCTTGCCGGTTCAATACCCTTTTCACGTAAAAAAGCCAGCATGAGCTTGCGCTGAAAATTCTGTTCATCGGCAGGTGGAATCAAAGCACCAAAGCGCGGGTGCAATGAGCCGCTCTGGCGATGAACGATCGTGCTGTCACGAAACAGTTCAGGCGGATAAACCAGACTGAGGCCGGCCAGGCCAGAAGCACAATAATCCGGCGTGTAGGAGAAACGCGCGTCATTGTCGGTGATATAAAGCACACCCATCTTTACCGGCCCGACACCGACCTGTGTCCAGATACTGAACTGGGTATCCTGCATCAGAAAAGCTCGCCCCGGTTGACTTTTTCAGTGTAGTCACTATCGGGCAGCAGCGTTAACCTCAAACCCACAGCGGATGCCAGCTTGGCCAGGGTATCGAGATCTGCGCGACCGGTACGTTTGATCCGTGAAATACTGGAATCCGGCACCGAGGCCCGTTGGGCCAGGGTATTCTGTGACCAGCCTCGTGCCTTGGCGTGCTGGAGGATCTCGGCCATCAGGCTGGCGGCCAGTGATTCATTTTGAGCGATTGATATTGTCATATATGACAAGTATAGATTGAATTATCTATTGACGTATACGAATATTACTTAAAATTAGTAGCAATAATTTGTCTTTTACGTTAATTTTTTCGGTAAAAACAAGTCTTTCAAAAATGCACGCTGGCGCAACCAGCCGCAAACGATTCTCCAACACACTACCTTGGCGGTGCCACTGCAGCCAGAGGGGCCGCCGGTTAAATTATAAACCTCAGCTATTGCTGCAGCTTACGCTGCCGGCGGCGTTGTCGGATCTGGTAAAGGGTCAGAACAGGCCCGGAAATGGCGTAAAGAAGAAAGCCGAAAAACAGCACACTCGGCGGGTGGCTGGAGACTACGACGAACAGCAGCACCATCATGATCAGCGTAAAAAACGGTACCCGGTTCTTGAAATCGACTTCCTTGAAACTGTAGTAACGTACATTGCTGACCATCAAGGCACCCATGGAAGCTGCCAGTAACGCGCCGACCGCCCACATATCGCTGCCATCCAGACCGTTGTCCTCGCTGAACCATATCAGACCAGCCAGTACGGCGGCCGCAGACGGGCTGGGCAAACCCTGAAAGTAGCGTTTATCCGCCGTCCCCACCTGGGTGTTGAAACGTGCCAGCCGCAATGCAGCCCCGGCGGTATAGACAAACGCGGCAAGCCAGCCGAGCTTGGACCACACCCAACCCTGCTCAATCATGCTGCGCAGTGTCCACTCAAACACGATCAGTGCCGGCGCCAGACCAAAGCACACCATATCAGACAGACTGTCATACTCGACGCCGAACTCACTGGCGGTATGGGTCAGCCTTGCCACCCGCCCATCGATACCATCCATAACCATAGCGACAAATATTGCAATGGCTGCGGTTTCAAAGTTACCGCTCATCGCAGCCACAATGGCGTAGAAACCGGCGAACAGACCCGCTGTAGTAAACAGGTTGGGAAGGAGATAGATACCCCTGCGGCGTGGTTTCTGCTGCTGCTCTTCGTCATCCATAGCTTTGTGCGGGAACAGATTTAAAACCCGTCCCCGGCTGACCTTACTTATGAACCAGTGTCGCTATTACATCAGATCCGGCATACACGCGCGAACCGATTTCAACCTGGGCCCGACTGTTGATCGGCAGATAAACCTCGACCCGTCCACCCAGCTGGATGAAACCGCAACGCTGACCCTGCCCGACCCGCTGACCGATCTGCACATAACAACGCGGCAGATTGTTCAACGGTCCGCGATGCATAACCACAACCAGGTCATCGTCTTCATCGGTTTTCACCCAAACTCCATGCGGGCGATAGACACCATCCCCCGAGTTGGGCGGTTCCAGAAACTTCCCTTCAACCGGGCTGCGGGTACTATACACACCGAACCGGCCCATTTCGATGACCAGGAGAATCGACTGGCGATCCAGATAAGGGTCATGCACTTCGCCCACCGATGCAATCACGCCATCGGCCGGACTGACAACTGCGAGCGGACTGGGCGGTATTTCACGCTCAGGGTCACGGAAAAGATAGACGATAACGGCGCACCCCACCCAGAAAGGCAGGGACCAGGTCCAACCCAGGAAATTAGTGATTAGAACAGCAACACCGGCGCAAGCCAGCAATGGCAACCGCCCTGCACGGGAAAGATAAGGGTATCGGCCTGCAGCCATGACTCAGTGCGCCTGTAAATGACGGTGCCGCTGCTGCGGCTAGTTCACTTTCTTGTCTACGATCTTGTTAGCACTGATCCAGGACATCATGCTGCGCAGCTGCTCACCGACCCGCTCGATCGGATGCTCACGTCCCAGCCGACGCTTGGCTTTCAACGTGGCGGCCCCCGCCTGATTCTCAAGAATGAACTCACGTGCAAATTCACCATTCTGAATTTCCGTCAGGATGCGCTTCATCTCCGCCTTGGTCTCAGCAGTCACCACGCGAGGGCCGCGTGTCAGGTCACCGTATTCGGCGGTATTGGAAATGGAGTAGCGCATGTTTGCAATACCGCCTTCATACATGAGGTCAACAATCAGCTTCAGCTCATGCAGGCATTCAAAGTAAGCCATCTCCGGCGCATAACCGGCTTCGGTCAGGGTTTCAAAACCCGCCTGAACGAGTGCTGTGGCGCCACCACACAGTACTGCCTGTTCACCGAACAGATCCGTTTCGGTTTCCTCGCGGAACGTGGTTTCGATAATGCCGGCACGACCGCCACCGTTGGCAGAAGCATAGGACAGGGAGATATCCCTGGCCTTGCCACTGGCATCCTGGAAAACCGCAATCAGCGTGGGTACACCGGCGCCTTGAATGTAAGTGGAACGAACCAGGTGCCCCGGACCTTTGGGTGCGATCATGATGACATCCAGATCCGCGCGCGGTTCGATCTGCTCGTAATGGATATTAAAACCATGTGCAAATGCCAGTGCCGCCCCTTTGTTGATATTGGGTTCGATCTTGTCACGGTACAGCTTGGCCTGATGCTCGTCGGGCGCAAGAATCATAACCACGTCGGCATCTTTCACGGCGTCTTCAATTGACTTAACCGTCAGGCCGGCATTTTTTGCTTTGGCTTCGGAAATGGAACCACTACGCAAACCGACGGTGACATCAACACCGGATTCCTTCAGATTATTGGCGTGCGCATGACCCTGCGAGCCGTAGCCAATTATGCTGACCTCGGCACCCTTGATTATGGAAAGATCCGCATCTTTGTCGTAATAGATATTCATCGCCATAGCTCTTGACCCTAAGTGATATTCAAATTCGTGTTACACGCGCAAGGACTTTTCGCCACGTGCAATTCCTGTAACACCTGACCGGACCACTTCGATAATGTCGGTGGGTGTAATCGCCTTGACAAAAGCGTCCAGCTTGTCGCTGGTACCCGTTACTTCAATGGTATAAATAGTATCGGTAACATCGATAACCCGGCCGCGGAATATGTCCGCCAGGCGTTTGATTTCTTCCCGCCCCGTGTTTACGGCGCGGAGCTTGATCAACATCATTTCCCGTTCAATGTGTGGACCCTCATACATATCCATGAGCTTGACCACATCGATCAACTTATTGAGCTGCTTGGTAATCTGTTCGATGACCTCTTCGGTCCCCCAGGTCACCAGCGTCATACGCGACAGCGACTCGTCCTCGGTAGGGGCTACCGTCAGCGACTCGATATTGTAACCCCGTGCGGAAAACAGTCCGGCCACCCTGGACAGGGCGCCCGCCTCGTTTTCCATCAGAATTGAAATGATGTGCCTCATGATTACACCAGTATCATTTCATTTTGACCGGCGCCCGCCGGAATCATCGGGTAAACGTTTTCGGCCTGGTCGGTCAGGAAATCCATAAATACCAGCCGGTCTTTCATCGCAAACGCTTCTTTCAAGGCCGGCTTCACCTCTTCAGGCCTGGTGATCTGCATACCCACGTGCCCATAACTTTCTGCCAGCTTGACAAAGTCAGGCAATGACTCCATGTAAGACATGGCATAACGACCCTGGTAAAAGAACTCCTGCCACTGCCGCACCATGCCCAGGCAGCCGTTGTTCAGGTTTATAATCTTGATCGGCAGACCATACTGCAGACAGGTGGACATTTCCTGAATACACATCTGGATACTGCCTTCACCGGTCACACAGACCACGGTCTCCTTGGGGTGCGCAAACTGAACGCCCATCGCTGCAGGGAAACCAAAACCCATGGTGCCCAGACCACCGGAATTGATCCAGCGGTTTGGCTTATCAAACTTGTAGAATTGCGCCGCCCACATCTGGTGCTGACCCACATCAGAGGTTACATAGGCTTTGCCCCTGGTCACCTCATACAAACTTTCCAGAACATACTGCGGTTTGATGAGATCGCTGTCACGATCGTACTTCAGGCAGTCCATAGCGCGCCATTCCTCAATCTGCTTCCACCACGCTTTCAGCGCTGCAGCATCGGGTTCCTGTTTGCTCTCCTTGAGCACCTTGAGCATCTCGCGCAACACCTGGTCGACCGGGCCGACAATCGGAACGTCCACTTTGACGTTCTTGGAAATACTGGCCGGATCAATATCGATGTGAATAATCTTCGCCGTCGGACAGAATTTCTCGACGTTACCGGTCACGCGGTCATCGAAACGCGCACCGATGGCAATCAGCACGTCACAGTTGTGCATGCCCATATTGGCTTCATAAGTACCGTGCATACCGAGCATGCCCAGGCACTGTTTATCCGTTGCCGGATAAGCGCCCAAACCCATCAGTGTGTTGGTGATGGGATAGCCCAACAACCTGGTCAAATCGGTCAACTGTCGACTGCCCTTGGAAAGTATTACCCCGCCACCGGTGTAGAGCATCGGCCGCTTGGCAGCCAGCATCAGATCAATGGCCTTTTTGATCTGACGCGGATGCCCCTTGGTTATCGGATTATACGAGCGCATACTGGCACGCTTCGGATAATGGTAGCTGGCCTTTTGCGCGGTGACATCCTTGGGAATATCAACCACCACGGGACCCGGCCGTCCGGTAGTCGCGACATAGAATGCCTTTTTGATGGTCATGGCCAGGTCATTGACGTCTTTCACCAGGAAATTGTGTTTTACACAGGGACGGGTAATACCCACGCTGTCGACTTCCTGAAAGGCATCGTTACCTATCAATGGCGTCGGCACCTGGCCGGTAAAGACCACCAGGGGGATGGAATCCATATACGCAGTGGCAATACCGGTCACAGCATTGGTCGCACCGGGCCCGGATGTCACCAGCACCACGCCGGGTTTTCCGGTACAGCGCGCGTAGCCATCAGCCGCGTGCGTAGCCGCCTGTTCATGGCGTACCAGCACATGCTTGAACTTGTCCTGCTGATACAGCGCATCATAAATGTGCAATACCGCGCCGCCGGGATAGCCGAACACGTATTCGACTCCCTCATCCGCAAGACAGCGTACAAAAATATCAGCGCCAGTCAGCTCCACCTGTTTTATCTCCCGGGTGCCGCCAAAACAAAAAACCAGAAAAAAAGCCCGTATACCGGGCAGATACTAAAAACGCAGGGTTTAGAACTGGCAGATATTGCCACCGATGAAGATCAGAATCCAGTACCTGCTGCCGAATGACGGGGGGCTCCGGGTGACGTCCTGACAAGCTGTTGAGACCTTTGCACTTGTCCTGCTCCGCAGAGCATGGTAAGTAATTGAAATTCAACCACAGCAAAGAGGATCGAGATGCGCCTGGCCACCATAGTTTTAACTTTCCTGGCATTGACCAACACCGCAGCCGGTGCCGCCATGTATAAATGGACCGACGCCGACGGCAGCACCCAGTACGGGCAATACCCGCCGGCTGGCGTGCAGGCGGAACGCGTTCACGTTAGCTCACAACCGGCATCGCAACCGCAACCCGCGCCATCGCCGCAACAACGCCTGAAAGAACTGGAACAGCAGCAGCAAAAACAAGCTGAAAAGGCGACCGCGGCCGCCGCCGAAAAACAAAAGGCGGAAACAATAAAGCAAGACTGTGAAATCGCGAAGAAAAATCTTGCCGGATTACAGATGGGTGGACACCGTCTGACACGCTTGCCTGACGGCAGCTACACCCGCTTGAGCGAGGAAGAAAGGCTGAGCCGCGTCGCCGAAACCGAAAAGCAGATCAAGGAATATTGCCAGTAAGGAGTACTAGCTATGCCCCTGTTGAAAATCCAGACCAATCAGCCCATTGATGCTGACCGACTGAAGACCCTGATAAGTAAGGCATCACAGAAGGTTGCCGGCATTCTCGGCAAACCGGAACGATATGTCATGGTGAGCGTCGAACACAATCCCGCCATGCTGTTCGGCGGTAGCGACGCACCACTGGCCTATCTTGAATTGAAAAGTATCGGCCTGCCTGAATCGAAAAGCGAGGAGTATTCCCGTGCACTGGCAGACCTGCTGAATGATGAACTGGGTCTGCCCGCCGATCGCATCTATATCGAATTTGCCGATGCCCCGCGCACCATGTGGGGCTGGAACGGCGGGACGTTCTAGGAGCCTGTCGAGTCAAGCATCTGAGCCGTCTATCGCCTAACCGCGAAGGACGCTAAGGGCGCGGAGGAAACAACCATTTGGTGATTTGAGCGTTTTCCTTCATAACAGCCATAACAGCGTTTCATGTAGCCTTGTGCTCCGTATCAGAAAACGAAGTTTTTACTTCGCGCCCTTAGCGTCCTTCGCGGTTAATGATCTCGCTGAGCATCAAGGGATCAGAGTACTTGATGTAACCCCACATAGACCGGTAACTGGACAGCCGCTACAATCCGCACTTTGATCCAAACAGACTCCCAAGGCAATGAAAGTTTCCCAGTTCCCTCTCGCCACCGTCAAAGAAACGCCGGCCGATGCGGAAATCGTCAGCCATCAGTTAATGATGCGTGCCGGCATGATCCGCAAGATCGCTGCCGGCATCTACAGCTGGCAACCCCTCGGCTTGCGCGTCTTGCGCAAAGCGGAAGCAATCGTGCGCGAGGAAATGAACCGTGCCGGTGGACTCGAACTATTGATGCCGGCTGTTCAGCCTTCGGAACTCTGGCAGGAATCGGGGCGCTGGGAACAGTATGGCCCGGAACTGCTGCGCATCAGGGATCGCCACCGGCGTGAATTCTGTTTTGGCCCCACGCACGAAGAAGTCATCACTGATCTGGTGCGCCGTGAGGTACGCAGCTACAAGCAGTTACCGGTTAATTATTACCAGATCCAGACCAAGTTCCGCGATGAAATCCGGCCGCGCTTCGGGGTTATGCGCGCCCGTGAGTTCCTGATGAAAGACGCCTATTC
>Ga0209578_10001309_pt1 | contig 23666 bp, 20 predicted proteins | sample tdAd472_FD_187127 | JGI IMG/M metagenome (GOLD analysis project Ga0209578, IMG submission 187127) | Marine sediment microbial communities from the Atlantic coast under amendment with organic carbon and nitrate - tdAd47.2 (SPAdes)... | ecosystem: Environmental > Aquatic > Marine > Coastal >...
AGTGTGAAACCCTGGGTGCGGATATTCGCGTCATTGAGCGACAGGTGATGCTGCAGGTTCTGGATACCCTCTGGAAGGAGCACCTGTCAAACATGGATCACTTGCGTCAGGGGATTGGTCTGCGTGCCTATGCCCAGAAAAACCCCCGCCAGGAGTATAAACGTGAATCTTTCGAGCTGTTCCAGCAGATGCTGGAATCTATCAAGCTGGATACCGTTCGTTTCCTGAGTCGTGTTCAGGTGCGCAGCCCGGAAGAAGTTGCTGCCATGGAGGCGCGCCAGTTGGAGGAGCAGAAGCGGCAGCAATTGCAGATGCAGCATGAGGAAGTCTCCGCACTCGGTGGTGAAGCTCAGCCGCAACAGGGCAATAATCCACAACCATTTGTGCGGGAGGGTCGCAAGGTCGGGCGCAATGACCCCTGTCCCTGCGGCAGTGGCAAAAAATACAAACAATGCCATGGACGTCTAGGCTAAGATTGTTCCTTCATTCAATTCAGAGTTAAATACGGCCTTGGACTTTTCCGCTGCCGAATTCCGGTAGAGGGCTCTGATTAATTATAAAAAAGCCGTGCCCTAATAAGGCACGGCGCTGTTGTTTTTACGTCTGAGAGATAGTGTCATGGCAGTGGGAAAAGATGTTTTTCCAATCATGCATCCCGTGCCCGGTTTCCGGTTGGGTACGACCAGTGCGGGGATCAAAAAGCCCGGGCGACAGGACCTGGTGGTGATGGAAGTGGCAAAGGGTGGCGCTGTGGCAGGTGTTTTCACCAAAAATGCTTTCTGCGCCGCCCCGGTACAACTAACCAAGTCTCACATTGTCGATAAGCCCAGTCGATATCTCGTTACCAACACGGGCAATGCCAATGCCGGTACGGGAGAGTCGGGTAGAGCTCATGCGTTACAGGTGTGCGAGCAGATGGCTACCATCGGTGGGGTACCTGTTGAGTCGGTCTTACCATTTTCTACAGGGGTGATTGGCGAGCCACTGCCTGTCGATAAAATTCTTGCGGCATTACCCGAGGCCCATGCAGCACTGTCTGAAGACAGTTGGGGTCAGGCGGCGAAAGGGATTATGACCACTGATACACGCCCGAAAGGGGAAAGTGTCAAGCTGCCACTGGGTGGCGGGGTGGTTACCATTACTGGCATCGCCAAGGGTGCCGGGATGATCAAGCCCAACATGGCCACTATGCTCGCTTACGTTGCGACGGACATGAAAATTGACCGCGACCAGTTGCAGAACCTGGTAGGCAATGCTGCGGATTGTTCTTTTAATCGCATTACTGTCGACGGAGATACCTCCACCAATGACTGCGCCATGCTGATTGCTACAGGCGCTTCATCTATCGCCTGGCAAAACTTGTCTTTGGAGGAACAGCAACATTTTGAACTGGCGCTCAACAACCTGTTTATCTCCCTGGCACAGCAAATTGTTCAGGACGGTGAAGGTGCCACCAAGTTTGTCACTGTTAACGTGATCGGCGGTGTAGATACAGAAGAATGTTTGACGGTGGCGTACACCGTGGCTGAATCTCCACTGGTCAAAACAGCGCTGTTTGCCTCAGACCCTAACTGGGGGCGCATTCTGGCAGCCATTGGGCGTGCTGGAATAGAAAAACTCAATGTGGATGCCATTGAGGTGTTTCTCGATGAAGTGCTGATTGCCAAAAATGGTGGCCGTGCCGATAGTTATACCGAAGAACAGGGCGCGGCGGTCATGGCCAAGGAAGAAATTGCGATTACCATTGACCTGCACAGAGGCACTGCCGAGGAAACGGTCTGGACTATGGATTTTTCTCACCAGTACGTCACCATCAATGCTGAATACCGTACCTGATGGGCGTGGTTCATGTGGCCGTGGCGGTGATTGATGATGGTAATGGCCAGATACTAATAGCCCGGCGTCCTGACCATGTTCACCAGGGTGGTTTGTGGGAGTTTCCCGGCGGCAAGGTTGAACCTGGAGAAGCCGTGTTTGATGCCCTGAAAAGAGAAGTCTGGGAAGAACTGGCTATCCGGGTTGAGGCTGCTGAACCCCTGATCGAAATTAGACACGACTACCCGGACAAGTGTGTGTTGCTGGATGTTTGGTGTGTGAACAGATTTACGGGGGTTCCCAGTGGTAACGAGGGACAGCCTTTGTGTTGGGTCAGCAAAAAGCAGCTAGAAAACTACGCGTTTCCGGAAGCCAATCAGCTAATTATTGAGGCGGTAGTGGCTAAAATATCTCGCTAATACCCTGTGTGACTAGTGATGACCGCTGTCATCCTGTACGGCATCAAGGTAAACCTCTTCGCCGGGAATGCTGAAGTTCTCGTTAGCCCAGCCGCCAAAGTCCAGTTGCTGACAACGTTTACTGCAAAAAGGGCGAAACAGGGACTCCTCTTTCCATTCAACGGGTTTCCCGCATTCCGGACAATTGACCATTTTTGTCATCGTTGCTCCCCAGCAAGTTTCAAGTATTGCTTGTGCAATTGTGCAACAGCATCAGTCAGGTCGCCAGGTGGGCCACTGTTATCCAGAATATCGTCCGCCCTTGACAGCCTCTGCTCGCGGGTCAGCTGGCTTTTCATGATAGCCAAAATCTGCGATTCACTGCTGCCATCACGCACTCTGGCGCGCTGGATTTGCAATGCCTCGGGAACATCGACCACCAGTACTCTATCGACGCGCAGGTGTTGGTCTGTTTCCAGTAACAGGGGTGACTCAAGTATGGCGTAGGGGCCGTTGACGCGCTGAAGAGCCTGATCGATGAGGTCTCTGATAATAGGGTGAAGCAGAGACTCCAGCCACTGGCGATGTTGGGGGTGATCAAATACCAGCTTGCGTAAATAAGCGCGATTGAGGGAGCCGTCTTTCAGCAAGGCTTCTTCACCAAAATGATCCGCAATGGCTTTCAGTGTGTCGCTGCCAACTTCTACCGCCTGTCGAGCCGCCTGGTCAGCATCGATCACGTCAATACCTAACGCTCTGAATTGATTGGCAACGGCGCTTTTGCCGCTGCCAATACCTCCGGTCAGGCCTACGGTAAAAACGTGGAATTTTTTATCAGACATGCCAGGGGTTGGGATAGGTTAGTAGTTGAACAGCGAAAGGTAGTTGTTGGTGAGTTCTTCACCCCACATCATGGCTATCCAGCCAGCCGCGGCCAGGTAGGGGCCAAAAGGAATCGGTATCTGCTTGTCGCGGCCTGTAAACATGATTAAGAGAATGCCAACGACAGCGCCTACCATGGAAGAAAGCAGAATGATCAGAAGCAACTGTTGCCAGCCGAGCCAGGCGCCCAGTGCCGCCAGTAATTTGAAGTCGCCATGGCCCATGCCCTCTTTGCCGGTGAGCAGCTTGAACAACCAGAAAACCCACCACAGGCTCAGGTATCCGAAAACAGCCCCCAGTACAGCGCTATCAAGGCTGGCAAAAGTATTGTTGAGGTTTACCAGCAGACCCAGCCAGAGAAGTGGCAGGGTAATGTTGTCCGGCAGTAACTGTTCGTTAAAGTCGATACCGGTAAGAGCCAGCAGTGACCAGCTAAATAGCAGTACCAACAGGCCCTCAGATGTGAGTCCAAAATGGTAGACCACAAAGGCAGTCATCAATGCGCAGATAAACTCTATCAGGGGGTACTGTATCGAAATGGGTGATGCGCAGTAGGCACACTTTCCTTTCAGAATCAGGTAGCTGAGCAGGGGGATATTCTGCCAGGGTTTGACCTTTTCCCCGCAGGAAGGGCAGTGAGAGGCGGGAAAGACAATATTGATATGATGAGGTTCCGGCGCCTCCATGCCCAGAAAATCCATGGCATCCCGTTTCCAGGCACTGGAAAGCTGCAGGGGCAGACGATAGATCACTACATTCAGGAAACTGCCCACCAGCAAACCAAAGATGATTGCAATGGGCAATATGATGCTAAGGGACAGGCCCAGATAGTCAGGCATAGTTCTGGGCCTTAAGGCATTAAATAACGGCGCCGAGCTTGAAGATTGGCAGGTACATAGCGATCAGCAGGCCGCCTACCAGTACCCCGAGCACCGCCATAATCAGTGGTTCAAGCAGAGTGGTCAGGTTATCCACCGCGTTATCGACGGCTTCTTCATAATGAACGGCGGCCTTTTCCAGCATTTCGTCTAGCGCACCGGACTCTTCGCCAATAGCGGTCATCTGCAACATCATGACCGGAAATCTACCCGTTGAGCGCATGGCGTGGTTGAGCTGCAAGCCGGTGGTGACATCGTCGCGCACTTTAAGAATAGCCTCCCGGTATACGGCGTTGCCTGAGGCGCCGGCGACAGACGTTAGTGCATCCACCAGAGGTACCCCGGCGGCAAATGTTGTGGATAGGGTTCGGGCAAAACGTGCGTTTATGGCCTGATAGAGAATATTGCCTACTACAGGTATTTTGAGCGAATACTTGTCGATAAAGGCGTCAAATTTTTTCGATCTGCGTTTGGCCTCCTTAAAAGCAAAAAAGGCAGCAATGACAGAGACCAGCCAGATAAACCACCATTCCTGAGCGGCATCTGAAATACCCATTACGAACAGAGTAAAGGCGGGCAAATCGGCTCCAAAGTTACTGAAGGTTTCCGCAAAAACCGGCACCACTTTAACCAGCAGAATACCCGTAACAATAATGGCCACACAAACAACCGCTGTGGGGTAGGTCATGGCTTTCTTGATTTTGGCCTTGAGGGTTTCGGTTTTTTCCTTGTAGGTGGCAATGCGGTCGAGCATGGTTTCAAGGGCGCCGGCCTGTTCGCCGGCCTCTACCAGACTACAAAACAGGTCGTCGAAAAATTTCGGGTGTCTGCGTAAAGATGAGCCAAAGCTCGTGCCGGATGACACATCATCGCGGATGGTGTGAATCATGTCTTTCAGGGCGTCTTTTTCAGCACCCTCGGCCACAATATCGAAACTCTGCACCAGGGGTACCCCGGCTTTCATCATGGTAGCCATCTGGCGGGTAAAAATGGCAATGTCAGCAGGAATAATGGCCTTGGAAGCACCACTGAAAGGTCTGGGTGTTTTTTTCTTGACAGTAGTTGGGATAATGCCCTGCTTGCGCAGCTGTGCCTTGATCAGGTTGGGGTTTTGCCCCTTGATCTCTCCCTGTATCGGTTTGCCTTTCTTGTCCTTGCCTTTATAGATAAAGGTGTGCGATTGCGCAGTTGCCATGGATTAGTCCTTGGTTACCCTATTTGCCTCTTCCAAACTTATTATACCTTCGGCGGCTCTGCGGAGTGCCGACTGGCGCAAAGTTCTGAAACCTTCTTCGCGCGCGGCGTCACCTATATCAATAGAGTTGCCGCCTTCCATAATGATTCTTGAGATTTTGGGTGTCACCTTTAATACTTCATAGAGGCCAACTCGGCCTTTGTAGCCATGGGTACATTTTGAGCAGCCCTCTGGATGGAATAAGGTGACTTCCTCCAGGGGGCGGCCTATATCGCCAAACCCTTCCTCAATAAGAATATTCTCTGGAATGTCTTCTGCCGGTCTGCGGCAGTGAGTACAAAGCCTTCGAGCCAGTCGCTGGGCAATAATCAGATTCACCGAAGTTGCCACGTTGAAGGCGGGCACCCCCATATTGAGCAAGCGGGTGAGAGTTTCCGGCGCACTGTTGGTGTGGAGTGTGGACAAGACCAAGTGACCGGTTTGTGCCGCTTTGATGGCAATTTCGGCAGTATCCAGGTCCCGAATCTCACCCACCATGATAATGTCCGGGTCCTGCCGCAGGAATGCGCGTAGAGCTTCGGGAAAAGTCAGCTTGACCTTGTAGTTTATCTGCACCTGGTTTACGCCGGGCATATTGATTTCCACGGGATCTTCCGCGGTGGAAATGTTGCGTTCGGAGGTATTGAGGATGTTAAGCCCGGTGTAAAGGGAAACGGTTTTACCGCTACCGGTTGGTCCTGTCACCAGAATCATGCCTTGAGGTTGGTGCAGTGTTTCCATGTAGGCTTCTTTCTGGTCTTCTTCGAAGCCCAGGTTTTCAATGCCCACTTGAGCGCTGGTAGGATCAAGAATCCGCAACACAATTTTTTCACCGAACTGGGTGGGCAAGGTGTTGACCCGGAAGTCGATGGCGCGGTTCTTTGAGATGCGCAGCTTGATGCGGCCATCCTGAGGTACCCTTCGTTCAGATATATCTAGTGATGACATAACTTTTAGTCGGGCAGCCAGCCTGGGTGCCAGGTTTGCCGGTGGCTTGGTGACTTCCCTTAAAATGCCATCAGTTCTGAAGCGGATGCGATAGGTCTTCTCGTAAGGCTCAAAGTGAATGTCTGAGCAGCCTTGCTTGATGCCATCGAGCATCAGTTTGTTGATGAAGCGAACAATCGGGGCATCATCAGCATCTGAAAAGTTCATAGTCCCGGTTTCGGCGGCGTCATCATCCAGCGCTTCGACATCCAGGTCGTCAAGGTGAACGTCATCCATAGTGCCGAGAGCATCACCGATATCGTCATCCTGCAAATCCAGGAATTCGGCGAGGGCGGTTTCAAGTTTGTCGTGCTCGACTAGCAAGGCCTCGATGGAAAGGCCGGTCTGAAAGCGAACTTCACTAATCGCCATATGATTGGTGGGATCGCTTTGTGCAACAAACAGCCTGTTTCCGCGCTTATAGAGAGGCAAAACCTGATGTTTGCGGATCAATTTTTTCTCGACCACCTCTTTGGGGCAGACCGCCATATTGTGGGCGTCGAGGTCATAAAGGGGGGTGCCAAACTCGTTGGCTGCAACGGAAGCAATTAAATGGGCAGGTAATATGTTGTGGTGGGTAAGATAATGTACGAAATTGATTTTGTCGTTTTCACATTCTGCAAGCGCCTCGAACGCTGCGGTTTCCTCCATCAAGCCATCGCTTACCAGCCGTTTTGGAAGGCCCTTGAGTTGGTCGCTGTTTTTCATAGGCTCATATGATCCATTAATAGCTGCCCGCAAGGCGTTGATAGTAATACAACCAGCCAGTTCGAGCCAGAGCTTGGCTGAGTTGTACTTATAGTGTGGTCATTTACTGCGAATTTTGCGATTGAGTGACAAAAAATGTCAGATGAATTTTCAATGGTTATGCCATATTAAGAGGGGTTGCCCTGCTTGGTACATTCATTGCAGTGATAGTTCTGTGTTCGAAAATTTCTGATAAGGGAGAAACACAGTGAAAAAGCAAGTACAAAATATCCAAAAGGGTTTTACCCTGATTGAATTGATGATCGTGGTCGCGATCATCGGTATTCTGGCTGCGGTAGCGTTGCCGGCTTACCAAACGTATGTGATTAAATCCAAGCTGTCTGAAGTCATCATGGCTACCAGCCAGTGCCGTACTGCTGTGAGTGAGGTCTATCAAACGGCTGACAGCGATACTTTCCCAGATTCGGGCGGTAACTTTGGTTGTGAAGATTCTGGTGGTAATGGCGGCGTAACTAAATATGTGGCCAGTATTGATACAGATAGCAACGGGGTGATCACTGCTGTAGTTCAAAATGTTGATGATGCGGTTGACTCTGGTCAGATTATTCTGACGCCCTATTACAGTAGCAGCACTGTAATGACGTCTGATAATGTGGGTAAGCAGGTATACAAATTCAAATGCGGACCTGATAGTGGTATTGAAGCCAAATATCTGCCTGGTTCCTGTAAAGGTTAACCATCTCTCGTTTAGTAAAAAAGCCCCACTTGTTGGGGCTTTTTTATGATTCAATACGCGGTAATTCAAATTTTTAGATCATTAATGCTATGACCCAACCCAATAGTTCGATAACTAGAAACACCTTGTATTTGCGGATTTTTATCAGGTATCTGTACATGGTTTTTGGGGTCGCCTTATTTGTGTGTGCGATTAACTTTTACCATGTACTGATGGTGGCGCCAGATACGGTTGGCATGAAAGCATTCAAGGCGGCCATGTTCTCCAGCTCAGGCTTTATCAGAGATTTGAGTTGGTTCTTGGGTGCGTTTGTTTTAGTCCATTTCGTAGTGGTGTTGATTCTTTGGCTTACCACAGTTGGCTGGTTGGCAAATCCAAACATGCGAGAGCGGCAGAGAAAAATCACTACTTACTTTGCTTTTGTTGTTGCTTGTGCCTTCGTCATGATTCTCAGTGCAAGGCATTATCCCAATATGTCCAGTGGATTTGTTAAATATAATCCGCTGTTGATGGCTGATACAACTCTATATGCACTTGGTGGTTTGATGGCATTGTCGGCAGCTTTTAGTCTGCACGCCCTTTGTCATACTAAGCAGTTAAAAATAACGGCAATTGCAGTCATTGCAGTCATTTTTGTTGGAGTAACCTGGCAAAAGCTTGTTCCTGCGAGCCAGGCCAAACTATCTGGTTGGGGTAACGCTAGTCAGCCAAACATCTTTGTCATTGGCGTTGATTCTTTAAGGCCGGATGAAACCGGCTATTTCGGTAGCAAAGGTGGCTTAACGCCAAATATTGATAAGTTTTTGCGCCAAAGTACCGTATATGAAGATGCTTATACTCCTTATGCGCGAACTTTTCCGGCGTGGATGAGTATCCTGACAGGGAAAGACCCGGTTAATCACAAGGGTCGTTTTAACCTGATCAACCATTCATATTTAGATAAAACTCAAAACATTGCCTGGTGGATGAAAGAGTTGGGTTATCGGACCATTTACGGTTTTGATGAGCGCCGCTTTAACAATATTGATGCATCGTTTGGTTATGATGCCGTGGTCGGCCCCAAGCCTGGGGCAATGGGATTTGTGCTGGGTCAATTTGATCACCCTTTAGTGAATTTGCTTTCCAACACTGCAATCGGTAAGTATCTATTTCCGGAGATGTTTTTGAACCGGGGGCGCTCTGCCAATTATGACCCAGAACGTTATAACCAGGCATTGATTGATGCTATAGCTCAAGAGCAGGGTAAGCCGGTGTTTGTCACTGCTCACTTTTTATTGCCCCACTTTCCGTGGTACTCAAGGGACGACGAAAAGCTAGAGCACTTTGAATCTCCTGAAGATATTCCTGCTAAGGCTGCCTATCAATATAGGGTGATGCTTAAGCAGGTAGACCGGCAGTTCGAGGAGTTCATGGAGCTGCTACAATCTTCAGGTGCTCTTGATAACGCTCAGGTCTTTCTGCTTTCTGACCATGGAGACGGATTTCGATTTGAAAAAGACATATTGAAAGAAGCGCGGGATGACTTTCCATTTGAGGTTGAAACTGATACTCGCGGTCATGCAACGAACATTTTAAACCTTGGGCAATATCGAATTCTGATGGCGGCCAGAAGTTACGGCAGTAACATATTTAAGCCTGGCGATGTTGGTGGAAATGCATCTCTGATAGATATTGTTCCCACAATTTTTGACTTGCTTGGGCAGCCTGTTGACCAGAAAAATGTTGATGGTCTGTCCCTGATTAGTAGTACGCAAGAGCAGAGACATACTCGAAACCTGTTTCTAGAAAGTGGCTTTAAAACCTTGTCTGTAACGGCTGATGATATGACTGAGGAAAAGTTGCTCAGGGAAGGGATCAAGGCCTACACCGTAAATAACGATGGAAAGCTGGTAGTACGTGATGTCTGGCACGACCAAATCATAAGGTCTAAACATCGGGCAGTGGTGAGGGGCGATTGGCAGCTTTCTATGATTCCAGGGATGGGCGAGTATATGGTTCTGACGAATATCCCTGAAAAGACTTGGTGGTCTTTACCGCAATATGATGGAGATGCGGATACTAAAGGGATGCTGGCAGCACTATGTAAAAAATATTTGGGTGAACCAGGGTTTGATGAAGCCGGTGTATGCCCACCCTCTATGTAGAAGGCCCACTTGGCCTCTTTAATTAAAGAGATTAGTTAAAAGTAGATAAAGGAGTGTGGCGTTGAATCGTTTAAGGGTGTTGCTGATTGCTCTGTGTTTGAGCCTATTACTTGCGGGTCTCTATCACGGTGCCAATTATTACGAAGAAGAAAAAGTTTTACCCCAGAACAACTCGCCAGAGCACGCTTTTCAGGGGTGGATGAGGAAGGTTTATGGGAAAAAGCAATATTCTCAACATAATGAGGAACTGATTATCAGGGATTTTTTTAATGATCGGATTGGTGGGGTGTTTGTTGATGTCGGTGCAAGCCACTATCAAACCAATAGTACGACTTACTATCTTGAAAAAAATCTCGAGTGGCAGGGCGTGGCAATAGATGCGATTAAAACCTTTGAAGATGGTTATCTAAAAAATAGGCCCAATACACAGTTTTTTAGCTTTTATGTCTCAGATGTGTCTGACCAAGAGGTTGATTTTTACATAAATCTCCGCAATGACCGCCTTTCGTCAGGCATTAAGTCTTTGGCTAAAAGGCAGGGAAAATTTAGAGAGCAAACAACCTACAGCATTACTTTGAATGACTTGTTGAGCAGGTTGGAAATTGAAAGAGTTGACTTCTTGTCGATGGATATCGAATTAGCAGAGCCCGCTGCCTTGGCAGGGTTTGATATTAATAAATATCGTCCTAGTTTGGTATGTGTTGAGGCGCACCCTGAAGTGCGAAGTGAGATAGTGGAATATTTTCAAGAGAACAAATATAAAATTGTCGAAAAATATAGGGGTCTAGACCCTTTAAATTTTTACTTTACACCTATGCAAGTAAGTCGTTGATAGCTTTTGCTCAAAGCCGGTCTAAGGAAATTTTTAAATGAGCATGGAATCAGCGGTTGTATCTCCATCTGATAAGAAAAAATACTTTGGGTTGAAATCGGCGACGGCTTTGGTTGTTGCCAATATTATTGGTGCAGGGATATTTACAACGACAGGGTTTCAAGCAGCAGACTTAGGTCACCCTCTATACATATTGTTGCTTTGGGTCGTTGGAGGAGGTTTGGCGTTTTGCGGAGCTCTATGCTATGCAGAGCTGGGCAGTATGATGCCGGAAGAAGGCGGTGAATACGCCTATCTGCGGCAGACCTACGGCGTAATGTTTGGTTTTATGAGTGCTTTTGTCTCGCTGATTGCAGGATTTCCCGCACCTATCGCCTCCGTCGCAAAAGGACTGGGGCATTATCTCGGTTTCTTTTTCCCAGTATTAGGTGAAAACCCAAAAATTCTTGGCATTGTAGATGCGGTTGACCTGTTCTCTATCGCATTTATATGGTTTTTGATTTGGGCCCATATGCGGAGTACTGAAAAGGGTATAAAGTTTAACAATATCATAACTCTTATGAAAATCAGTGGTATTGCTCTTATTATCCTTGCAGCTTTTTCCCTTGGTAATGGGGATATTAATAATTTAACCATGGTTTCAGAATCTTATAAGTCAGCCGACAACTGGAGTCGTTTTAGTGCCTTTGGCACCAGTCTAATCTTTGTAATGTTTTGCTATTCAGGCTGGAATGCTTCTGCTTATGTTGCAAATGAAATAGAGAATCCACAAAAAAATCTTCCCAAGTCTCTGCTATATGGAACGTTAGTTGTACTGGTGCTCTATCTGGGATTGAATTTGGTTTATTTTTACGGGGCAGATGTAAATATATTGGCTGGAAAAGTAGAAGTTGGTCTGATAGCTTCTGGGCAGTTATTTGGTCAGGCGGGCGTTACTTTTGTGGTCATTGTGTTGGCTATATCACTGGTTGCTTCTGCGTCAGCGATGACTATTGCTGGCCCGAGAGTGTATCACGCGTTAGGTCGAGATTCGAAAACCTTCTACTTTTTGGCAAAAACAGATAAGAAAAGTGGTGCCCCTGTGAATGCACTATTGTTGCAGGGTGTAGTCACTACAGTGATTATTCTTTCCGGTAGTGTAGATGAGATCCAGCAGTATGCTGGTTTTACCTTGACACTATTTAGCACGCTGGCGGTATTTGCTGTGATAGTGCTGCGTATTAAAGACCCGCATAGGTTAAGACCCTTTAGGGTGTGGGGTTACCCTTTTACGCCTGTTATTTTTATTGTCGCCAGCCTGTGGATGATGTTCTGGGCTTTGCAAGGAAGGCCTGTAGAATCAATGGTCTCATTATTGACAGTGGTAGCGGGAGGTATAATTTTTTATCTTACTGAATATAAGAGTCCAGATAAGCAAGAAAGGTCGCTCCCAGAGCAATAATGTTTCACACTATTTGTATAAATACTCGCAGTCAAGCTTTGTTGGAAGCTTGATTGGGTGTATGCCTTGTAGGTTGTTCCAGGGAATGAACCAAGAATGATCCTCAAGAAGGGGAAGTCTAGTATCGAATATTTTACTGAGGATAATACGATAAGTATTAACAATATTATATGAGGAACTCTTGTATTCTGAAAATGCATTTCTAATGCTTTCATCAGTACTAAAGACTGCAAATAGTGGAGAGAAGCGGTCACTTAGGCAAGTGTTAACACTGCTATTCTGGTCTAAATGTGCTCCACCGCCATGATCTCCTTGGATAATTATCACTAAATCTTCAGGTGGCTCTTTAAATAGTTGATCAAGCTGTTCCAATAGTAATTTGTTAGTGACATTTAGTTTGTTGATATATCCTTTTTTGTATATTTCGATATTTTCTTTGATCAAACCCGTGGAATGATTTCCATCTTTAGTAGTTAGAAAAGCTGAGAAATATTTAGTTGTGTTGCCCTCATCATCAAAAATAAATGGGGGGTGTGGTGATAAAATGTGCTGATAGAGGAAAAAAGGTTTTGTTACTTCTTGGTATAGTGAGTGGGAAAACGCACTTGTAAGAAGAGCGTTGTGTCTGCCGATAGAGTCAGAAGCAAGATGTTTTTTCAGCCAAGGGCCTAATATTGTTCGTAGGGTGTAGTGGTAGCTAAAATCGCTTATAAAATCGCGGCCAGATTTTGGTTTTAGGTGTCTGGCGTCAGCGGGTGGCTCGAGGTACGGATAGCCAGATTCAGTATATGCCAGAGTGTAGCCAGCTTGTTTTAATTTGCTGTGCAGAGGCCCTTGTGTGGCAATTTGACCCCAGTAACGACGGTTGTCCTTGGCATTTTTTTCTGAAAAATCGCTACCGTCCGCTTTCCAATACCTACCTAGAAACACTGAAGACAGAGTGGGTAAGGTTTGGTTGTAAGGGGTGTGAGTGTTTTTTAGTACAAGAAAACCCATGCTCTCAAGTCGGCTAATGAAGTCACTGTTGTCGTATTTATAATGTTTTTTTAGGGAAAGCTCTCCAGAATAGCCATCAAGTACTATATGAAAGATAGATGGTATCTGGCTAGAGCCTTTTGAGAGCTCTAGATCATTAAACTCGGAAGGTGCTTTTTGATATTCAACTACCGATTTTTTTTTGGATGTGGCAGTTTTAAAATCAACGTTTGTGGTTATTAGGAAGGCCGTATATCCAATCAAATAAATGCAGAATATATTTGCGAAAACGTTGAGTATTTTTGGTGGATGCCAGCGAAGTAATATAATTGTCATTATGGCTATAGTAGCAAGCCAAACTAAGGGCGTATTTCCAGTCATGGATATTCCGCCTAAGGATATCCCCAAAAAAAAAGTGATCAACCCTGCGCGGTCACTCGACTTGTAAAGCCTTTTAAAAAGAAAAAAAACTAACAGGGATAATAGTAAAACCCCAGTTTCTATAAAAAAAATATCACTAAAATTAAAAAATTTTGCATTGTCATTTAGAAATTTTAGTGGGTAGAATGCTGCAAGGAGAAAAGGATAAAGTGGCGATGAGACCTTTATTGACATGGCAATACCTTGTAGGAGATAAGGGTTCTTTTCGTGTTTGGTACATCTATGGAGTCGGTAATTGTGGCGCACGATTCTAGAATAGAAATAAAATTCTCTCTTGTGTAGTCGGTGAAGATATCTTCTCTATTGGCCAACATGTAATCTGCCGTGGGATCGTCTTTTTCCACAAATTCAATCACACCGCAGTCGGCGAAACTCAGTATCCAGTCTATGATCTGATTGAGAGGTATATTTTTACCAATTGCGAGATGGTGGATAAAAGCTAGAGCCAGAATAGCATCGGGTTTGTTGCGTTCATTAAGGCCTTTTCTTTCGGCTTGACGCCAGCCTTGAGAAGGCGATGTATTAGATGCATCAAAATATAAAGGCTGGAAAGGTAAGTTGTGATCTTCTGCACGAAGAAAGGCGCTGTTGACTGCGTTTTGATCTATATCAAAGCCAATGACTCGGCATGCACCTTGTTGAATTGCCAGTTCGGAGTATGTGCCCGTGTTACAACCAAAGTCCCAAAGCAGAACTGGCTTTTCTCGCTTGATAAATGTTGAAATGAAATTTTTCTTAGTTGACTCGGCAGCACTATCATAGGTGTTTTCTATAGCGTAGTGTTGCCATGCAGAGCGATCTTTAGAGCCTTTTGGCTGCATGCCTGAAACCCATTTTCTCATCCCGGTCAGCATTCTTTTGTATGCTGACAAGGGCATTGGTCTGGCAGTGGAGTTTGATTTAAGAATGTTATGATCTTCAGGGTTGATTACCCCTGTATTAATTGTTTTTTTCTGTAACTTTTCTTGAGCAATTATGTGGAAGAGTATGTTCCAGGAAAGCCAGGCTGTTTTGGGCAGCATTTTATATACATCTGAAATTGGAACACCGTCTAGGTTACCTCGATACCAGTTATTGTGGGGTATATCCCAGAGAGTTCTCAGCAAAAGTGGGGTGATAAACGATTCACAAAACTGACGATGAGCCGACCAATATTCACCCTCTTGATACTCTCTTATAGACAAGAGATCTATAAATATGGGTGTGGTGTCTATGAATTGAACATTGTATGCAGTTCCATCTGTCAATGTATAGCCATTGTCTAAGAGCTTTAAATGAAAATTCAAATGAAACAATGCCGCTTTTTTTAATGCTGAAAATCCCCATTCGTATGGATAAGAAATAAAGGGTATACGCTCGTGCTTTACAACGTAAGCTGTTGAATCTGGGAAGATGCAGGGTAGACTATGCATGTTTATTTCATGCGTCTCGACCAGCCATCCTGCGTCGATGAGCTCTTTCAGGTAGCCTTCATTTCTTAGTTTTTCATAAGATTTTTTTGCAGTTTCATTAATCGTTCTGTAAATATTTCCGTTGACTTCAAAGACATGCCCAGAGGGGTCGCGAAAGGAACCTTTATCAGACAGTTGCTCGATCAAAACTATTTCCTTTCGCGGTGCGTGGTGTTTTCGTTAGTAGGCTCGGTGTCATCTGGTTTTTTTCTAGAAAAAAACTGCTTTATTTTCGCATAATAAATGCCAATAAGTGTGGTCGCTGATGCTATAGCTGCCAAGAGGCCCTGCAATATAAGGCTACCACTACCCGGGTCTATGTAGGCGTAAGAGTTGCTGGAAAAAACCAGCATAAGGATTACCAGAGTAATATTCTTCATGTTATTGCACCTCGTTAGGTATATGCCCCTGATATTAATTGCTTTAACTGTTAGTCAGCCCAAACCATTAAAAACATAATTTACGTATTGTTTTGCCCAGAAGTTCAGATGGGCCCATAAGTCCTTTTGACCAACCAGGTTGCTTCGCCAAGCCAAATTGCCCCATTTGTTGCTTCTGCTGGTGGACATCTCCAGTTCCAGGTAGGGCAGTATTTCCTCTACATTGGTTATCCCAAAGGTATGCTCCATTGGCCCGTTGTAGATGTACTTATGCGAAAGATTGCCTTCGGCATGCCGGCCAAAAGCAAAGCTCGGATAGTAATGCCAAAGAAAAATGGGGATATCATCCCATTTGTCATCCCAGGACCAGGGGGGTTTGGGGCGCGACCAGGCGTTGCGGTCGTAGTCTTCACCGGCTATGAATCTTCCTACGTAGAGTTCCTTTCCATCCTTGTCAGTTCCAACGTGTATTTTGTCTTCAAACAGGCTGGTTGATGCAGAGCCTGATTTTGTCAGGTTTGTGGCGTTCTCATACCAGGGCTTGAGACTGGCTAGGGAGTAGTTTGTATTGTATTGAGTTTTGCGGTTGGCTGTTGGTGGAACGATTTCTGTAGTGTCGGGGTGGTAGCGCATGATTTTTGTATTTTTGGTAATAGATTCCAGGTCGGCCCTTGTTGCACAGCGAACACCGTGGCCCAGGCTCTGTGCATAAATAACAATATGTGAGCCACCCTCAAAAAGAGAAAGTGACTGAATCGGCTCGGAGCCTGAAGTTTTTCCAGTTGAGTTACAGAGAAAAAATCGGTTGTGATACCAGGCCTCCACATGTGCAACCTCCATGGTTGCTTTGTCTATCCTGATCTGGAAGCCCTCGTTATCGCTGTCGTGATAGGTCCAGTGGGTCAGAAACTCACGTAGGGGCTGGTCATAATCCTTGATGTGGTACAGCATGTACGCTAAGTAGTAGGAGTCCTCTGTCTCGGCAATGACTTCCCCGTGAATGACAGGCGGTAACTGTGGGATTTTGGCGGCATTTCTAACATTGTTTCTGGGGTCCCTATCCCCGTCAAAAAACAGGTCTGTAGGAATGTCCCAAAGTGGGTGGTGCCCCATTTTATGTATGATTGTCGGGCTATAATTTTCTAAAAGGTAGTGGTAATAAGCTTCCCGATTTTCCTTTCCTGGAGAGGTGAACGTCACACCCTTATTGTAGCCGGGCAATTCAACATTCTGGTCCAGTTGTAGATCTTCAGTTGATACCGAAAATTGGTAGTTTGGTGGCTCTCCTACTACCTGTGCGTTGGCAATAATAAGCAACTCAAACAAGAGTGCGATTGTGAGTGGGATGCCAAGAAGAAAGTAGGTAATTGTGCCAAAGCTTTTTTTGACCAAGTGATGGCGGTCAGCGTGCATGAATTTGTTCGGAAGCCAAAAGCTCAGCTTGAACAGTGTGACAGGAAAAAAAACAACAGATTTCAAGGTGGTTTTAAACATTGCTACCTTGCTAAGGGAAGTACATTGCTGTCCGCTAGTGTAAAGCCTGGCAAGACCTATTTACAGTGAAGTTGTTACTGTTTTGAGATTTTCCCTGAATAGTTTTCTCCTAGTTCCTTTCTGTTAAATCTAGGAACTGATACTGAGCCTAGCTCAGGCGACAGCAGCAATCGCTATTGCCACTGACGTTGGTGTTATGGGGATTTGCTATCAGGTTCTCAGTCTTTCCTTAGGCTTTACTGTATTTTGTGGACCTATTATGGGCGGCTGGCTAATTTTTCTATTAACCGATATTTGAGCTTTTGTGCGGCGGGAGAAAATATATACTGGCAAGTGCTCACTTATCTGTCAGATTGTTTGATACCAGCGTTAGTTAATGCGACAGGGGTTCTGGCGTTAGTTGAACATGCTGCGATTGGTTGTGACCGTGATGGTGGCTTTATCGATTTACTACCTCCTCCATCATCACTTAGTGTTCTTAACTCAGGAATTTGGCTGAAAGTCTATGAACGACTGGCTCTTGTTAATAGTGAGTGTTAAAGCTGTGTTGAAATGTATTTAAGGAACTTACGTGAAAAGAACGACTATCAGGATAGCAGTGGTTGGAGTTGGTAACTGTGCGAGCTCTTTGGTTCAGGGTATCCACTACTATCGCGCCAAAGAAGTAGAGGATTGTATTGGACTACTGAATTATGAGGTGGGTGGCTACCGTCCAGGTGATATCGAGGTGGCGGCGGCATTTGATATTGATAAACGAAAAGTCGGGAAAGGTATAAACGAAGCTATTTTTGCTTTGCCTAATTGTACAGCTGTCTTCTGTGGAGATTTGCCATCGGGAAGTGTGGAGGTCTCAATGGGAAAAATCCTTGATGGATACTCTGAGCATATGGCTAACTTTGAAGATGATCGAACATTTCTACTGTCTTCTGAGCATGAGCCAACCCAGGCAGATGTGGTAGCAAAACTTAAAATGGCCGGGGTGGATATCTTGATGAATTATCTGCCTGTAGGCTCTCAAAAAGCCACTGAGTTTTATGCGGAATGTGCGTTGGAAGCAGGTTGCGCTTTTGTTAATAACATCCCCGTATTTATAGCCAGCAACCCAGAGTGGGCCGCGAAGTTCAAGGCCAGGAACCTACCTATTATTGGTGATGATATCAAGGCTCAACTTGGGGCTACCATTGTGCACCGCACCCTAGGTAATTTGTTCAAGAAGCGTGGTGTGAAGTTGGAGCGTACATACCAGCTAAATACAGGGGGCAATACAGACTTCCTGAACATGCTGAATCGTGAGCGACTGTCCTCAAAGAAAAAGTCCAAAACGGAAGCCGTTCAAAGTGCTATTCCGCAGCGTCTGGAGGACGTCAACATACACGTTGGACCCAGTGATTACGTTCCTTGGCAAAATGATAACAAAGTATGTTTTATACGTATGGAAGGTAAGTTGTTCGGGGATGTGGCTATGAATCTTGAGCTTCGTTTGTCTGTAGAAGATTCACCTAATTCTGCCGGGGTTGCAATAGATACTATTCGTTGCGCGAAGGTTGCCCTTGATCGGGAAATGGGTGGCATTGTTGAAATTCCCTCGGCGTTTTTCTGCAAGCACCCACCGACGCAGATCCCAGATGATGAGTCTTATGACATCCTGATGGGTGAGTGGGTGTGATTGTGGGTTGGTTTTTTATGCCATTTTTCTCATAGCTTCAACTCCATCAATGGCACTGAAGCTATCTGAAAAAAATGTAAGGTGGAAGTCATTCCATAAGTTTTAAAGTAAGGCGTTGCGCGGCCTGTTGTTGAAATAATGCTAACAGGCGTAGAAAAAATCAGATATTAATGTACACCCGCATTGACAGGTCTATCGCCCGACAGTGCTTGGTCAGGCTGCCTGAGGATAAATAGTCAATGCCGGGTATCGCTTTGCTGGTGAGGTTGTTAGCCTCTAAGTTGCCAGAAACTTCCAGTTTTGCACGTCCCTGATTAACGGTGATTGCTTCACGAATCTGCTCGGGATCGAAGTTGTCTAGCATGATAATATCGGTACCAGCCTCCAAAGCTTGGTGTAGCTCATCAAGGTTTTCAACTTCCACTTCTACCGGTTTGCCCGGAGCCGTCTCATGGGCTTTTTTGATGGCTGCCCCGATTCCTCCGCAGGCGGCGATGTGGTTTTCCTTGATCAGGAAGGCATCGTAAAGACCAATGCGATGGTTGTGGCAGCCACCCACTTTGACGGCGTATTTCTGTGCCAGTCGAAGTCCGGGAATGGTCTTGCGGGTGTCCAGAATCTTGATGGCCGTACCCTCAACAAGCTTGGCATATTGCCTTGATAGGGTGGCCGTACCTGACAGAGTTTGCAGGAAGTTCAGAGCAGTGCGCTCACCAGTTAGAAGGCTGCGGGCTGGGCCTGATAGCTCAACCAGGGTTTGCCCGGGCTGAACATCATCGCCATCCTGAACCAGCCACTTTAGTGTGATGGTAGCATCCAGTTGTTTAAAGACTTCATCGACCCAGGCTGTGCCACAAATTACCGCTGATTCTCTGGTGATGACGGTGGCTGTTGCCTTGTTTTCGGCAGGAATCAACTGTGCTGTTATGTCGCCATCACGGATGTCTTCATGCAGAGCCCGGCTGACGGCTTCAATCATATCTTGACGGAGCAGGTCGTCGATCATTTTTAGCTTCCAAATCGCGAGGGGTGATTATATCAGTCGTTGGCTTTTTGGGTATTCTATGCTTCAAGCCCAGCATGAATGTGTGTCGGTTAGAAACTCATTAAAAAAACCGGTTTATCCGTTTGCGATAACGCACGCAGCGCTTTTTATCTACATCAATCCAGATATAATAGAATCAATGGGATACGTCCGATTGATAGAAACTATGGAAACATTGGCTTGGCTGCAATCATAAAAGCTTATCTATCAGGTCAGGCCAGAAGTAGATTTTCAAGGTGCCAGTGTAGAGTCTCAAGGTGATAGACACAAAAGTCCCGTCAGAATCGTTCTACAAACTGCCTCAGCCAGTGCTGGCGTTGCAGGGGCGTGCCCGCACTTATCTCACCGCCTGTCTGGCCAGTATGTTCGATCAAGTGGATGATACCTTTTTTGATCTCGCTGATCGTGCCGATAACAATCGTCAGCAAACCATGTATTTCGACGCCATGCGCCAGATACGTATGGAACGGAAAAATATCGAGCATCATTTCTTTCGTTGCCTGACCCAAGGGTTTCAACTACTAGGCAACCCTAGGTCCACCGGCTTTGTGGAACCCAAGGATAAAGGGCTGGAGGTCATCGAGAACGAGCAACTTGAGGAGATTATCGCCCTTGATACCATGGTGTCGAAGTTGGTGGAGCAGTGTAAGTCTGAACTGGAAGCCCTGAATACCCGGATCGACTCGCTGGTGCCTGCGAAAGTTACCATGAAGAACAATCCTGTCGGTCCCGATGTAATCTGTGAGGCTTTCAACGAGTCTGTTGCTCACCTGGATTTGAAAATCTCCATCAAACTGGTGTTCTTTAAGCTGTTCGATCGGTTGGTGCTGGCCGCTTTGCAGGATTTTTTGGTTGATAGTAACCGCCGTCTCAAAGACATGGGGATTATTCCAGACCTCGAAAAACTCAAAAAAGCCAAGTCTCAGCCCCCTAAAAAATCAGAGCCAAAACCTGCTGAATCTCAACAGAAGAATGTGCCTGAACCCCGGCAATTCGACCATAGATCTCACGAGCCTCGCCAGCGACCTGCTGCTAAGCCCTCGGCGGGTCACAGCGGTGGCAGTAGTTATGGGCAATTTATTTCTCAGCTGAAAAATAGATTGCAGTGGGAATCACGGAGTCCCATGGCCAAAGAGGCAGCCGAGGAGGGTGAAATTTCTCGGCATGAACGTGTTGACCTGGAGCAGCTAAATTCGCTGGTGAGCAATCTACAGCAGGACTGGGCGCAGACGCCACAGGACCCGGAGAGTTCAACACGCTTGCTTGATATGGTTGAAAAGCATCTGGCCCAACAGGGACGCAACTTGGGTGGTACCGAGCGAGGGATGATTGACCTGCTCGATCAGCTGTTTGCTCGAGTGAATACCCAGGCCATCGCCTCCAGTGAAATTGCCGAAGAGCTACGCAAGCTTGAGTTGCCTGTATTGCAGATTGCGCTTAGGGATAACACATTTTTTGATCGCGAAAAGCATCCGGCCCGGCGTTTGCTGAATGAAATTGCCGAAGCATCCATCGGTTATGTTGATGAGCAATCCACTGCCGATGACCCCGTGGCTAAGGCCATTGCCAGCGTGGTGGATGAGCTGTGTAATGAATCCCGTCAGGATAATGTGGCGTTGACCCAGCTATTGCTGAATTTTATCGATTTGGTTGATAAGGAGCGGCGCAGGGTGGCTGTTCTGGAGCAACGACTCATGGAAGAAGTGGCCGCTGCGGAAAAAGTAAACCAGGCCCACCAGGCGGTTCTTAAAGTATTGATCAGGAAAATCCAGGGGCAGACATTCCCCCGCTTTGTTGTGAGCTTTGCCGAAGATGCCTGGTGCAAGGTAATGTTCTTGAATCACCTTCGTTGTGGCGTCGATTCCACCGAGTGGCAGCACAGTGAGCAGTTGCTGGACAGTTTGCTGGAGCTGGTTCGTCTAGGGGATCGCCATGAGGCTGCGGTGAAGCCGGTGCTGGAGGCCATTCGCAGCAGCCTGGAGTCCATTTCCTACGATGCCTATGACCTCGGTCGACTGATGGGGGCAATGGAGCAATACTTTTTTGGTGAAGAAATACCTGAGAAGGGGCCGCAGCACGATGAGCTCACCCGAGGCATTTCCGCCAATCCGTTAGATGATGTCTACATTCAGGTGTTGAGAACCGATATTCCCGGCAACCCCGATATATCGGATGATGAAGATGATGAGGACATTGAAGAACAGTATTTGCGGCGGGCGGACAGCCTGACCCGCGGTGTCTGGGTTGAATTTGCTGAAGAATCACCGTCACGTCGGCGCTGTAAGGTGGCTGGTATTATTATGCCGGAAGGCAAATTCGTTTTCGTGAACCGCCAGGGTGCCAAGGTTGGGCAGAAAAACCGTAAACGGGTGGCGCGGGAACTCAGGGACGAGAAACTGCGGGCATTGGACAAATCCCAATTGTTTGATAGAGCCCTGGAGGGGGTGGTTAGCGATATGTGCCAGCACCACTCTCTGCACTAATCTATCCTTTTTTGCTCCTGTAGATAAAATTAGCAGCACTACATGAGCTGACGGTGCGCGTAGACAAGCCTGTAGCCCTTTTTTACTATGATCAGATAAATGAGGGGTATGGGAGACCGGTTATTACACGCCTTTTGATCAATCAGCAGGGTTGGCTGCAAAACGCAATTTGCAAACCCTCCCCCAACTATAATCAACGCCCGGAAGGGGCGCCTGTGTCGTTACTGGTTATTCACAATATCAGCCTGCCTCCCGGGGAGTTTGGCGGTAAATACATCTGTGATTTCTTTGCCAATTGTCTTAACCCCGTCGAGCATCCCTATTTTGAAACGATCTCAGACTTGAAGGTGTCTGCGCATCTATTAATCCAGCGCGATGGTGAATTGGTGCAGTTCGTTTCTTTCGATGATCGTGCCTGGCACGCCGGAAACTCCTGTTATGAGGGGGCGGAAAACTGCAATGATTTCGCCATTGGTATTGAGTTGGAAGGTGCTGACGATATCCCTTACACCGAGGACCAATACCGGGCATTATCAGCAGTGACGCTGGCTTTGATGGAACGTTACCCCTCTATCAACATAGGGCGTATTGTTGGTCACAGCGATATTGCCCCGGACCGCAAAACTGATCCCGGGCCAGCTTTTGATTGGCCGCACTACCTGAGCTCTTTGGAGACCTGATATGGAGTTTATTGTTATCGTGATTGGCCTGCTTCTGATCCGGCAGATGGGTTCTCTGGGCGCATTGCAGAGTGATCAATGGTTTCTTGGGTTGCTGGTAAAGCTGCGCAAGGGGTGCGGCTCCATGGAGTGGTTGACGGCGTGCGTCGCTATTGCCCTGCCCGTACTGATACTGGCTGCGTTACTTTTGTTTCTGACGGATCGTTGGTTGGGCCTTCCCGTTTTTCTGATTAGCTTGCTGGTTTTTCTCTACTCACTGGGTCGGGGAGACCTGGAAAAGGATGTGGAAAACTACCAGGAGGACCTGGATCGTGGCGATGAACAGGCAGCCTATAACGATATCGCTGAGTTGAAAGTTGGTCAGCAGCAGGCCGAGGTGGAAAATGCTTCCCAGTCACATGCGGAGGCGGTCAGGACCATTGCTTACCGCTATTTCGAACGTTATTTCGCAGTGATGTTCTGGTTTATTCTCGCTGGCGCGCCGGGGGCGTTGTTGTACAGGTTGTCTGTGATCTATTACCAGCAACGATTACAGGATAGTTACGAGACAGATTTTCAAAACCGATGGTTGTGGTTGCTGGAATGGTTGCCGGTGAGGTTGGTGGGTATTTCATTGGCTGTGGTAGGCAACTTCCCCGCATGTTTGGCGCGGTTGAGCGAGTCGATTGTTTCCTCGGCAAGCAGTGTGGAGGTATTGGGTAACTTCACACTAGCGGCTTCTTTAACGGGAGGTGATCAGAAAGACAGTTTTGTTGGCAAAGCAGGTATTGAAGCACTGTTTACTCGCACCCTGATTTTTGCGGTGTTTATGGTAGCTGTACTAGTGGTACTGCTATAGCGGGTAGAGTAAATACGCAGGGTTATGGGCTTAATCCCGCCAACGGAATAGCCATCCCGCCAGTGTCAGGCAGGTGACTGTCATCAGGACAAGTATCAATAACTGGGGGGAGACCTGCAGAATCCCATCTCCCTCCAGCATCACTCCCCGCGCGGCTT